>Ga0123353_10000346_pt1 | contig 56678 bp, 56 predicted proteins | sample TergutLab28metaG_3_FD_92763 | JGI IMG/M metagenome (GOLD analysis project Ga0123353, IMG submission 92763) | Labiotermes labralis P3 segment gut microbial communities from Petit-Saut dam, French Guiana - Lab288 P3 | ecosystem: Host-associated > Arthropoda: Insects > Digestive system > Gut ... | reverse complement strand
CCAAATATATATATTTTGATTATCGGTGATGGAAAAAAAATACTTAATATAATGGTTTTGCCGAATTTATGTAAATTAATTGAGAAAAACAGGTGAAAATTAGTGAAAATTGCTTATATATATGCCAAAACTTGCTAAATTTTAGTAGTTTAAATATAATACTGATGCTAAAGAGTACTATTTTAGTGAAATTTGCCGGTGTGGCTCAGTTGGTAGAGCGGATCACTCGTAATGATCAGGTCACGGGTTCGATTCCCGTCTCCGGCTGTAGTAATAAAATATTGTTAAAATAATTCTTTGTATTATAAAGATTTATTTGTTATCTTAAAAAAAAGTTATAAAAAAGCCCCAAAAAGCCCCAAAAATCAGGTTGATTTAAAAGTAAAAAGATTTTAATATTACAGCATGAAGGCTGGATATAGGTTTAAAAAAAGAAAAGGGCGTAAAATATCGGTAATTTTTAATATTCTTCCAGGGGTAGAAATATCTACCGGAACAGAATATGAGCAAGATGCTATAATATTTGCGGAAAGATATTTGCAAAACTTTGATAATACATACCGAGGGAAAATGCCGCTTTTCAAAGATTTTGCGTCAGGATTTTTCGAAAAAGATACTTATGATTATCGCAAACAATTAGAGAAAAAGAAAAAAAAATATAAAAATAGTTATTGGTTACAGCAGGAAGCTCGAATTAATAATTATTGGATACCTGCTTTTGGAAATTTGCTTATATCTGCCATAACATCATTTATTGTTGATAAATGGTACATGGATTTAAAAAATCATAAAACAAAAGAACCCTTAGCTGATAATACAAAAAACAAAATATTATCATGTGGCAATATTGTTTTTGAAATTGCTTTACAGAAAAAAATCATAAAAACCAATCCTATAAAATCTATAATAAAAATAACCGAAGAAAACGCAAAAAGAGGTTTCTTTAATGATATAGAGATTGCGAAGTTATTTCCAAAAGACGAAACAGAATTGATTAAAATATGGCTTACAAGAAAGTGGATAACGTATTTCATGATTATGCGTGATACAGGATGGCGGCCAGGAGAAATTGCTGGATTACAGAGAAAAAATTATTATCCAGATATTGGCGGTATATATACAGAACATTCTATTGATTATGAAACAGGAGAAATGCAAGAGAGCATTAAAACGACAAAAAAAGGTAAGCCGTTTAAAATTGGCTATCTTAAAAATGATACGATAATCCATCTTGATAAATATCTTGAAGAACAACAGATCGGAATAAACGATTTAATTTTTACATCTACAAAAAAAACAGGAATGAAAGCCGATGTATCAAACAAACACTTTAAAGCATCGTGCGAGAGGGCAGGGGTAGACAGAGGCGACAGGCCCCAATATTGTATGCGTCATACTTTCAGCACAAAAGCGCACAGATCTGTTGAACGAGATGTCGCCAATGCTTTAATGGGTCATACGAGCTATCGACCAGAATATGATCACCGAGATCCAGAAACATTGCTTAAACAATACAAAGATGTAAGAAATAAGATTGGTTAACGTATTGCCATAGCAACAACTTCCCAATAAATTTTATCAATCTCTTGTCTTAACAGCTCAAGAGCAAGCTCTCGCCCAAATAATTTAATGTTTTTCTTTAATTTTTTGATAGTTTTGTTTTTTCATACAGATACAAACTGCGAGTTTGAATGGTTGCTTCAAATTAGCAGAAGAGGTTATATTTTAAATTGTGTTTTTCGCTGTAATTTTTTCTTCCAGTTTTTTTATAATTTCTTTTTCTAAATATTCTTGCTCTTTATTATTGTTTTTTCTGTTTAATATAAAAAAGACATATCCATTATTATAATCCATAACGCTAATAGAATTTTGAGGCGGGTTATTTTGATAATATTTTGATAATTTTCTGTCTTTTTTGTTTCTATTTGACATTTTGTTCTACGGCTTCAACAGCAGCATAAAAGTCTTTATATAAAGCAGAAAAATCATCATATTGAGCATTAAAATCAGCTTCTGCCTCATTCCGTGAGTAATTATAGTTATTTAATACACCGAACAAATCAATTACGCTTCCCGCCCCATCTAAAAAAGTCGGCCTTGTAAAAAGGGAATAATTCACGATCTCTCCTTAAGTATATATATAATATATCACAAAAAATCATTTTGTTACATAGTTTTATATGGGATAATTGACCAAATTTAATTATTTTTAGCGCCTTCCATATTCCCTAATCTGCCTATAAATCAGACTCATGTCTGCACCTGATGGAGCTTTCCCTTTTTTACAGGGCTTTTTGTACTCTTTTGCTTGTGAGCTAATTTAAAATCGATATTGTTCAGTATTTCCATTTTCTCCACTTCGTTTAACGCCTTGAGCTTGTCGAGGATTTTTAAGTCTTCCGGAGGGACATCTTCGTCAATCTTGCCTGTAATCAAATATTCTACAGTGGTATTTAATGCCTTTGCTATATCAAAGCCTTGTTGAACATCTGGCAATATCTTCCTATATATCCAATTTTGAAAAGTTCCATAGCTAACACCACAAGATTTAGCAACCCATTCTTGTATTGTTTTTTCTTTTTTAATCTGTTTTTTCACATTATCCCAGAACGACATATTATATTTTCGGAAAAAAATCGTTAAAAAACGAAAAAAAATTGTTGACAATATCGGTATAAGAAAAACTTTTTATTCATTTTTTATCATGCTTCCGGTATCTTGTCAAAATCAACACCAATTGATAATAAAAACAACCTTAAGGCTGCTTCACTTTCGTAAAATTTTTAATTTTTTCGAGCTTTGCATTAAGCAATATAGTAATTTCTTTCTTTTCAGATTCTGGCAGCTTGTCTATTTTTTGGGATATTTCAAGGATTTCAGCGGGTATGCCCTGATTCTCTTTGCCTGTTACTAAGAATCTAACAGAAGTATTTAAAAAATCAGCTATCTTTAAGGCTATATCTGCCTTCGGTATTGTCCCGTCTTTTTTCCATTCAGAAAGAGAGGGGCGACGGATATTTAAGAAGGCCGCACATTTTTCTTGGCTAATTTTATTTTTTTTCAATAAAAAAATGACCCTGCTACCAAAGTTTTCCATATTATGTTTTCGGAAAAAAAGTACATAAAACGTAATTTTTTTCTTGACATTGTACGATAATCGTAATATATATAAATTATAGAGTACGAAAAACGTACAAAAAACTGCCTAGAGGACAAGGCAGGAAGAGAAGTAACAGGTTATTTGATGCGCCCTTGTCCAAACCCCGGAAACGGGGTGGCGCATTGAGTAACCTGTTTTTTTAGAGAGAGGCCAAGATGGAAATAAACCTTGTAACGCAGCAAGACGTTGCGGACATTAAAACAATGCTTAAAGAGATCCTTTCTTATGTGGGGAAGGGGACAATAACTATTAACGAATATGCCAAAAAAATAGGCATGGCAAAGGAGTCTTTATATACCGAGCGTTATCGGCATTTGTTGCCCAATTTTGGAAAATCAGACTTTACGGAAGGCCATACCCGATGGAAAAGAGAAACAATAGAAACATGGGAAGCAATCCCAGCTGAAGAAAGGCGAGCAACATGGGCACAGATGAGCAAGTCCGAAAGAGAAAAAGTTATTATTAGAAAAAGGAAAGCAATTAAGAAAGCTTCATAAAAAAGAATTATAGGGGGATATTTTTTCTCCTTTTAATAAGTTGGCAAAGTAGAGGGCTTCCACATCCTTGTCTTTGTCAATAAAAGACCTATGGATTTACCACCATAGCCCGATCAGCGGGGAGCTATCGACCCCGCATTATTTTGGTCATTACCCTCCCGGTAATGAAATACTTTGCGTTGCTGGTTTACCAAGTCCATTTTCCGGCAGCGCATCTTTTAAGAAGGAGCAAGCAAATGAAGAGAATTAAAAAGATTCGCTACAAAGATGGCGAAGGAGTAATTATTGTATACGCAAACACAGCACAAGGTGATACCGGGCTTATCGATACGATTACCTTAAAGAGCGAAGATTTACCAGAACAAGAGCTTATAGCCACTCTCGCTGGAATGAATAAGCCACTTGTGAGAATTGTAAACCTACCTGAAAAAATCACAAAAGACGTAAGGATATTAAGCACAAGTTATCGGTACGACGAAAACAGCAATCTTATCAAGATATGCTTTTCAGCAACAAAAAAGATAACCGGGCAAAACACACCGCTTGTAATCAACTCCCCATATATTGACTATGACTATTTTCACGTGGAGGAAAAACAAGAAATAGAAAAACTTGCAAAGCTCGGTATTGAGTTCTTGGACGGAGCAAGATCGCAGCTTGGATTATTCGACCAAGAGGAAGGGGAAGAGGAAGAAGAATACGAAGAAGACGAAGAAACAAAGCACATCAGTAGGAAGAAAAAAGCTGTATGACGCTTCTTTATGATGTGTTTGTAATTGGAAAGCCGAAAGCGCAGCCGAGACCAAAGGCGGCGCGAATCGGCAATTACATAAGAATCTATACGCCGGATACGGCAAAGGAGTGGCGGCAACGGATTAAGAATACTTTTTTATGCGTGAGAAGGAGTAGCCAAATTACAGAGCCCTGCAAAGCAGATATTGATTTTTACTTTAAAGGGAAAGGGCAAGGGTTTTTTAGCAAACGCCCTGACGTGGATAATTTGGCAAAGGCAGTCTTTGATGCCTTAACAGAAATCGGAATATGGAAAGACGATAGCTTGATTTGCGATAGCCGTCTCAAAAAGTATTCCGGCAAACAAGAAGGGGCGGCGATAAGAATTTATTCGCTTGCTTGAAGTAAAGAGCTGTTGGGAAAAATAGAGTGACATTTCCCGACCGCTCCAGGTCTTACCCGTGAGTAAGTGCGGTCACTCCACTGAAAGCGGGTTTTTTTGACAAGGAGTTTTAATGAAATTATTTTTAGTAAAAATTGGAAGAACTACTCGGAGAGGCAATTTCGAGGAATTGTACGCAAGAGCTGTTGCCGTTTCGGATGATTGTTTTTCTCAAGATGTAAACAGATATTTTGCGCCCAAATATAAGGGGTTTAAAATACTTTTATCAGAAGTTGACTATATTGACATTTCTAAAGACATGACAAAAGACCTCAATTTCGGGCAGTTAGAATTTGTTGTCAAGTATACAGATGAAGAAAAAAAGCTGTCTAAGGAATATACGAATCTTTTAGACAACGGAGACAAGTTGCTAAACAAGCTCCATGATTCTATTGACAAACGTTATTCAAAGCTTCCGTATGTCCCTTGTTTCGCAGAGATAAGATTAAACACTTACTACGGCGAAACAAGATGCGCGCTACCAATAAAAAGCAATGATTTTTTTGAAGTAGTAAAAAATGGCGATGGCTGCGAAGAATTAAAAATCACTAGTAACGAGGGCTACACAGGAGAGGCTTAATATGGGAAAAAATATTATCGCATACAAAGGCTTTGATAAAAACCTACAATGCCGTAAATTTCAATACGAGGTCGGCAAGGAGTACAAGATAGATGGTGATATTGCTCTTTACCAGACAGGTTTCCATTTTTGCAAAAGACTGCAAGATGTCCACAGTTATTATAACTTGAAAGATAGCAGAATCTGTGAAGTTGAAGCGATTGGTAAAGTAATTGATGAAGGTGAAAAAAGTGTCACTGATCACATAAAAATCATAAGAGAGTTAACTAGAGAAGAGATATTATATCTTTCAAATACTGGAAGAGATAATACGGGGCTTTGCAACAGCGGAGACAGAAACAGCGGAGACAGCAACAGCGGATACAGCAACAGCGGAGACAGAAACAGCGGAGACAGAAACAGCGGAGACAGAAACAGCGGAGACAGCAACAGCGGAGACAGCAACAGCGGATACAGCAACAGCGGATACAGCAACAGCGGAGACAGCAACAGCGGAGACAGCAACAGCGGAGACTTTTGTTCTTGTAATAATTCTGCTGGGTTATTTATGTCTGAAAGAATTTCTTACGAGGCGTTTAATAAATCAATATCAGAATCAGAATTTAATAAACTTATTAATTCCGAAGGCTATCAGCTTTGCTTTAATTTTTATTTAATAAAATATCGAGTAAGAACAGTAACCGGAAAATTCGGCGACTATCGCTATATGTCTTATAAAAATTCATGGCGAGTATTTTGGAATAAATTGACTCTCAAAGAAAAACAAGCCATTAAGACAATGCCTCATTTTGATAAAGTTGTCTTTGAAGAAATAACAGGAGTAAAAACATGAAAGGCTGTTTAATTCGCTTAGGCGTGAGAATAAAAGAACTGGGAGAACGGCTCGGCGTTGGGCTGTTTATAAGAGTTGGACTCTCGATAAGAGATTTCGCAGCGAGGAGGTAGAAAATGACAATAGAAAATACAAGTGAAATAAAACCGACTGGAAATTTGGTAATGGTTGTTTACGGAAAGGGTGGGGTTGGTAAAACTACATTTGCAGCAACAGCGCCAGATCCTTTGATTTTGGATTTTGAGAATGGAACTAAATATTTAGGCGAAAGAGGTTTTAACATACAAGTTGTGCGCATTCAAGATTGGTTTAAAGAGGCTGATAAAAAGGATTTATCCGAAGTTATAAAGCCATTTAAAACAATAATTCTCGATCCTCTCGGCGAGGCAATGGAAAAACTGATAAATGGCAATACTTTGTCGGGCGCAAAATATCGGCAACATGACGGGTCTCTGACTATGAGCGGATGGGGCGAAGCGAAAAAGCAGATGCGAAACTTTATTAAATGGCTTAGGGATTCCGGAAAAAATATTATTTTGGTTGCTCATGTTTCGGAAGAAAAGAACGGCGAGGAGCTTGTAAATCGCATACAGGTTGCAACTAAGTTAAGGGAAGAAATTCCAAATATCGTCGATGTTATTTCATATATGGGGGTTAAAACACTTGAGGGAAAACAATTGAGGTTGCTTTATACACCACGCCAGGGCGATTTGTTTGATTCAAAAGATCGCACCGGAAGAATTCCTGTAACAATTGAAATATCAGAAGAAAATGGCTTTCAGGATTTTTTAAGCGCTATGAAGCCAGTTAAAAAAGAAATTAAAGAACCAGTAAAGACACCAGAAAAAAAAGAAGAAAAAACAGATCCTAAAAAAAATAATGATGTAGTTACAGAAATATTAAAAGAAGGTGCTGCTTTAATAAAACAACACAAAGAATTATTCCAATCTTATGAACTAAAACAATTGCTTGAAGAATACAATTCTGCAAAAACAAAAAATGATGCAATTATTTTCAAAGAAAAAGTTATCAACAAAATATCTGAAAGAAGCACAACGTTTGACGATAGCGATGTCCCTTTTGGAGATGGACAAAAAGAATTTGAAGATGATCAACTTGACGAATCTGAAAAGCAAAAAGAAGAACCGGGAATATTTTAAGGAGAAAATATGGCATATATTCGAAATAACATAGAATACCCAAGTGTAACAACGATATTGGGATTACTTGATAAATCAGGCGCTCTCACATGGTGGGCGTCTGGTTGCGCTGTAGATTTCATAAAAGAAAATATTGAAATAATAAAAAATCCGGAATCACCTCATGCAATTGATCAACTGTTTAAAGATGCAAAAGGAGCATTTACAAAAACAAGCGAAAAAGCCCTTGACGTTGGTACACAGGTACATAACGCAATAGAAAAGTATATTAAAACTGGCAAAGATTTATCAGGAGAACTATCAGAGGGAGTACAAAACGGCTTTCTTGCGTTCCTTGAGTGGGAAAGCAAGAACCATGTTGTTTGGGAAAAATCAGAAGTTGAAATCGTATCAACTAAATACGGCTATGCAGGAACAGCAGATGCGATAGCTGTAATAAACGGACACAGATATCTAATCGATTTTAAAACATCAAAAGCTGTTTACGACGAATACCGGATGCAGCTTGCTGCGTATCTTTTAGGATGGAACGAAGAAAATCCTAATGAAAAAATAGACAACGCTGCGGTATTGCGACTTGATAAAGAAACAGGCGAGCCTGAATTTAGGGATTTATCAAAAGATATAATCGATAAAAGCCGGGCTTTTTTAAAGTTGCTTGATTTTTACTATTTTGAGAAAAAAAGAAAATTAAAAAATAACCCATTCGTAAAAGCGATATGGGAAGGAGTAGCTTAATGAAAATTGGATGCTTATGGAAAAAAGAAACAAAAGAGGGAAAAAAATACATGTCAGGGATCATTGAATATCCCGGAACCAACTTACAATTTGCAGTTTTTGTAAATGAGGAGAAAGAAAAAGATAGCCAACCAGATTTTATTATTAATTGGTCACCTGAAAAAAAAGAGTCTAAAAGCGAATCCAATAACGCAAAGGATCCATGGTAATGGACAAAGTTGTATCTAAAGTTCTGCCTGTTTCTTGCAATTGTGCAGATACTGTTTCTTACAAGATTAATGAAAATGACGTTGAAATAGTAAAGGCTTTTTACAAAGAACACAACGCTAAATTAAAAGATGGCAGATATCTAAAGCTAACAATTGAACTCTGGGAACGGAAAAGAACTTTAGCACAAAACAACTTATGGCACGAGATATTAAGAAAAATATCTCAAAAAACTTATCAAGACATAGAGCTTGTAAAGCAAGGCGTTAAAGATGTTGCGATGCAAGAATATGGCTATACCGCTGTTATAAATCCAATAACTGGCAAAGACGCGCCTAAGCCTTCACGGTTGGCAACAGTTAAAGAAATGGCGATTTTATTTGATGTAACTTTTATAGAAGGGGCAAATTGTGGCGTTGATTTATCAGAGTTCATGGAAAACATGAAGGAGTGGAAGGAAAAAAATGCCAGCTAAGCGAGAAATCGAAAAAGAATCTATCTGCGAAATAAGAAGAAACAGAGGATTTAATTGTCGGAGTTGCCTGCATGGGATAGGTTGCCCCGATTATCAGGGAAGCACAAATGCAAAGCCTATGGTTGATAAAGCGATAGGGTCGGAGAGAAGACCTTTATTAAATTGTCCCAAAGGAAGGTTTTTTGAAAATGACTGAACAAAACCAAGTTGCGTTAAGAGAATTTGAGCGCAACAAGATGTACCCCATAGAAATAGATCTATGGGAAGAAGACGAAGCTCTTGCGGAGGACATTATCATGGATGAGCTTATGGGCGTTACCAGAGAGAGGCGACCTTGTCGTTATAGAAAGAGAAGGATATAGATGATGAAACAAGAACTACCAGAAACACTGTGCAACAGCTGCAAGCAAACTTATGGCGAGTGCAGTTTTGAGCATCTCGTATTTCACCCTGATAGCTGCAAGGTTGTAGTCGAGTGCAAGGGATTTGAGAAAAAGGAAACAAAGTAATGGCTAAAAAAGATGTAATGCAGTTTGCAAGAAAAGATTTTGAAAATTTACCATATCGAAAAAGATGGAATGAGGATATTAAACGTGATTCGGTGGTAATTCTGCCATTAAGAAAAACACATGATAGCGGTTATCGAGTTATGGATTTTGTTGCTGTAAAGAAAATGATTCCAATTTGCAAATGTTCTGGATATAGCGATGTGCTACATATCGGCGGAATTAGCACAGTGCTTAATAATAATGCCTGGTCTATTGATTGCTTACCCAAAAGCGGCTTAATTCGTATTTTTTGCAGAGGGAAAGATATTGAAATTGGCATGGCCTTATCAAGCATTGAAATATTTGGAGTAAATAAAAAGAAAATATCAGTATAGATGAAGAAGAATTATTTGATGGTGAATGTATTGGTATATGTAAGTTGTTTGCATAAAAACGCAAAGGAATAACCCATGATAACAAAGGATTGGATTAAAAATGAAATTGATCAGTTAGTAAATATGCAGGATGCCACAATAGAAACATTAAGATCAATAAGGTTTGAATTGAGCAATATTGAAGCAATGATAGATATAATTGGTGGAACAATAAAACAATGGGAATCCAAGCTAAAGGAGATTGATAAATGAAGCCCATCATCTTCTCCACGCCAATGGTTAAAGCTATCCTTGAAGGCAGAAAAACAGTTACAAGGCGAATAATGAAGCCACAGCCAATAGAAAGATTGGCAATATCTGGATTTGAGGCAGTATCAATTAAACCAATATACAAAGTTGGCGATATTCTCTGGGTTAGGGAAACTTGGGGATTTTATAATTCTGTTATTATTAATTATAAATGTACTGATACTGGAACTATATATGAACAATACCCGCCATCATCCGTTAATAAATATTCTATAGTAAATAAATATGCCGTGATATTTTCTGACAAAACTAGAAAGCGATTTTATTTTAATGATGAAGAACGCGAGAAAAAGTTTGTGAAAAATTATTTTTATAAAGGAAAATGTCCCTCTATTTTTATGCCACTTGAAGCAGCGCGTATTTTTCTAAAAGTTAAATCAGTAAAAGTAGAGCGATTGCAAGAAATAAGCGAAAAAGATGCAATTGCAGAAGGGCTTCCTGAAAGCTTAACTGGTGCTTCTGGTTATACGGTTGGTTGTTTTCAGCATTTATGGGATTCAATAAATGCAAAGCGGGGATATTCTTTTGACAGCAACCCATGGGCTTGGGTTATAGAGTTTGAGAGGGTAGAAAATGTTTAGCAACGGAACAGAGGCCATGATCTGGATGGGGAATAATTGCGAGAGATGTTGGAAGTATGATCCAACAAAAGACTATGACAAATCACGTTGCAAGATTGAGGCTAGCATATCGATTGGTTTTGTTGACGGCAAGCTATCCAAGCGTGTAGATAGGATAACTGAAATGAAAGACTGCCCTTATAGACAGGAAAAAAGACCAGCATATAAGAGAAAGGCAAGGGACGAAAAGACCCTGCTGTTGTTTGCTTGAGGAAAAACATGAGAATTGCCAGGGTGTTTCCGAGAAGAACAAAATCAACTCCTGTTGATGATTTAGCCTTTATTGGTAGCCCTGATTTATTTTCAGGAAATTTAGAAATAGACAAAATACATATAAGCGTTGTTTTTACTTGGGATATACCAGAAGCAGAACAGTTATATAAAGAATGGTCGCAAATAGCGCCAACAGAAATAGGCGGTGTTGCGATCGGAACAAAAGGCGGGGATTTTGTACCTGGAATGTATCTCAAAAAAGGATATGTAATAACAAGCAGAGGGTGCAGAAATAGATGTTGGTTTTGTTCTGTCTGGAAAAGAGAAGGTGATATTAGAGAATTGCCAATAACCGAAGGCTTTAACGTGCTTGATGATAATTTATTGTCTTGCTCTGATTCGCATATTAAAAATGTATTTACTATGCTTACAGAGCAAAAAAAGAAAGGGCATAGAATAGAATTTACGGGCGGCCTCGAGGCTTTGATATTAAAACAATGGCACGCAGAAGAATTAAAAAAACTAAATCCTGCACAGTTATTCTTTGCATACGACACGCCGAGTGATAGAGAACCATTATTTGAAGCAGGGAAACTGTTATTTGATGCAGGTTTTTCAAAGAAATCTCATGCGTTACGAGCTTATGTTTTAATCGGTTATCCAGGCGATACTTTTGAAAAAGCAGAAATTAGGCTTTATGAGTGCATAAAAGCTGGCTTTATGCCAATGGCTATGCTTTATAGAGATGAAAGCGGAGCAAAAAATAAAGAATGGGGAAGGCTACAAAGAGAATGGGCGCGACCAGCCATTATATATAGCAAAATGAAAAATTGATATTTAATTTACCTGCTTTTGATAGGTGGAGGGGAAAATGAACGGAACAACAAAACAACGTTATATATCTACTTCAATATGGAGTGATGATTGGTTTGACTCTTTGTCAGAAAGAGAAAAGCTTGTTTATTTTTATCTCTTAACAAACGAGCGCACAAATATTGCAGGAGTTTACCCATGCACATTAAAAAATATCCGCTTGGAAATTGGGCTTGACCGTGAGGAAATAGAGCGAATTATTGGTAAGTTTTCAGCTGCCGGTAAAGCATTTTACTATGAAGAATACATCATTATTCCGAAGTGGTTAAAGCATCAAAAGATCAGCGAACGGAATACTGTGTTTATTGGTGTAGTAAAAGTACTCCAAAATCTGCCAGAAAACATAAAAAAATTCATCAGTGATCGCAAGTATTATGATTATGATGTTTCAGCTATTTTAAAGGGTTTTACTCAAAAAGAGATGGCTCCCCCCGAAAATGATACTAAAAACAAGGGAGCCCCCCCTCAAAAAGAGATGGCTCCCCCCGAAAATGACGAATTTTGGGCTCACGATTCAGACATTGACTTTGACTTTGATTTAGATTCAGACAGACAGACAGACAAAGATATTAATTTATTAATAGCGCCTGTGGATAACTTTGAAACAGATCCGCTTGAGTCTGCCTGCCTGTCTGTTGGTTTAAAAATAAACCAAGAAGAATCTCGGGATATCCAAACAGAATTCCAAGAACACGACTTACAAGCTGATTTTCTGGTTTTTGCTTTATCGCAAATCAAGCAGGATCCCAAAATCAAGAACCCAACAGGCTTACTCCGGCACATGCTGTTTAACTTAACCGATTACCCTGACTATCTCAAAAATTATAAAGACTTCCGGAAAGAAAAGGCTCGAAAAGAACGTATTGAGCAAAAGGCAAGAGCGCCAACATCATGCCCTGCTTGTGCGGGTGATATGAAATACGGGGGGGATGCTTGCAGGTGTAACCAATGCGGGGCGTTTTTCCAGTACGACGAAGCAACGAATAGTTATCTTCCTGAATCACAAATAGTTTTTTAAAGGCGGTTTTTCATGACATACAAAGATTTTTCAGAAGCTGCGAAGCAGAGCAGTATACAAAAAGCGATATCACAGCCAATACGAGCTAAGCTTAAAGGTCGGACTGATTGGATTTTTATCAGAATTGTTAAACCGCTTCATGGGGATGCCTACGCTGTTTATAACACAGCGCCTGGCATTAGGGTCGCAAACTACAAAGTGTCAACTCGAGAAGTTGACGACATCAAAAACTGGGAGAGTTTTTAGCAAATGCCAAGAGTTGCGCTGATTGATCAACACAAAGATAAAGCTAAAATCATAAAGGCAATAATATCTGGTGAACCTTATCGAAACATTACACAACGATACGGTCTTTCCAAGTTTGCGATTACCAGATACTTGCAAAACAGATTAATTCAAGCAGCAGCTAAAGCGCAAGTGAAGGGAACACAGAAAGACGGAGAGAACGTTAACACCAGCATACTTGAGGTTATGAGCAAGGTCGAAAAATTATATACTGCCTGTGACCGCTGGTTGAGAGACCCTACGAATCGCGAGGAGTACACAGTCGAGCCACGAGCGACCGAGGTCGATGTGGTTTACACGGCATACGTTGGCGATAAGCCTATAACCAAAAAAGACAGCTTGCAGAATCTGCTCGATAAGGCCATGGGGCGAAAAGACGAGTTGCGGCTTGTTTACACACGGATGTCCGACGTGCGAAAAATCATCGTCGATACAGCAGCGGTGTTAACAAAGCAGCTCGAAGTCATTGCGAGGATCAAAGGCGCAATACCAGACGTTAAGGTCGATATAACGATCTCTCAAGCGTGGTTAGAAATTAAGCAAACGGTTTTAGAGGCCACAAAAGGTTACCCCGAGGTACGGGAGAGGCTATTGAATGGGATTAGAAAATCTAATATCGAGTGAGGAAATAAAAAAAGCAGCGATACTCATGCTTAACGACCTTGAGCAGAGCCTTGACCCACGCGCGTATTTTGAGGCATTGGGGATAGCGCCGTACGAATGGCAAGTGTTTGTCTTAGAGCAGATCCAAAGGGGAGAGCGATTTATACACATTACCGGTGCAAGGCAAAGCGGAAAGACGTTTATAACCGCAGGGATACCAGCGCACGTATCGAAAAACGAAAAGGCATTGACGCTTATTTACGCGCCATCCGAGGAGCAAGCAGGCTTTGGTATAAGTTATCTGAAAGAGTATATCGCAAGGGACGAGGCATATCCAAAATTAAAGCTTGAATCAAAAGATCACATTGAATTACCAAACGGCAGCTTTATAAAATCCAATACTTCAAGCGCAAAGACAAAGAGAGGCCGCAGCAAGCCACGCCTTATAATTTTTGACGAAGCAGCACTGATCGAGGACGAGCTTTATGCGACAATAACTCCGATGCTTGTGCATAATCCACACTGTGTCATAATAGCTATCTCAACACCATACGGTAAAAAGGGTTGGTTTTATGGCGCTCGCAAAAGTGATAGGTGGCTAAAGGTCGAAGTGAGAGCACCGTTTGAAATTCAAGGGACAAGCCTTATCGTGCCGGCAATCCCGGAAAAGGAGTACAAGGCAAAGATGATCAAAGAGGGAGTACATGCGTTTTACTCTCCAAGACATGATGATATAAAGCTGATTCAAACAGCGCTGATTGAGCATGGGAGCTTGTGGGTAAGACAAGAGCATTTCTGCGAGTTCGTGGAGCCGGAAGACCAGGCATTTAGTTACGACGATATCGACGCGGCATTTGGGTTTAACGACGTGAAGCCATTGAAGCTTGGCGAGATCGCGGAGATTGAAAGTGAGGTTGTATTTTCATGAAAGAGTTTATTTACGTCTACGATCCCGGGAAAAAAAGAGACTATGCAAGCGAGATGATATTTAAATTAACCCTTGAAATCCACGACGGCGATGAAAATATAAAGCGACCGGATCGGATATTGTTTTATCTTGATTTAATCCACATGGACAAACACCAAGGCATAAGCTACACAAAGCAAGCCGAGCGCATAGCCACCAGATTAAAGACAACGCAGCTCGTCAATAACGTTGATTTCCTTGTTGACGGAAACGGTGTCGGAGAGCCTGTTATAGACATTCTACGGGATAAGAACATCACAGTAATTCCGATCAACAGCCATGGTGGAAAGAGCGTAAGGGTCGAACATGAGGACTTTGGGAATCTTTTCCCGAATAGCGAAGATGGCAGGCTAAAAGTTTTAAAGGTTGTCAAAGAATATCACGTGCCAAAGCTTGACCTTGTGGATGCCGGGAGAATCATCTTAGAGCAAAACCGCCTAAGGGTAGCTGCAGGAATCAATTTTGCCAAAGATTTTAGAGAGCAGTTATCGGACTTCAAACCACAAGAAGGGAAACGGAAAGGATATTTAAAGTTTGCCGCAGAACACGAATCTGTACACGATGACCTTGTGCTTTGTTTTCTTATGGGCTCATGGTGGGCGCTAAACAGAAAAGATCGTGTTGCAACGATTGACAAAAACATATATAAACCAATTAAGAAAAACTACAATCCGCTTGATTATTGTTAAGGAGGGGTAACAATGTGAAAGTAAGCATATCAAAAGAATCGTTAAGGGAGTTGGTAAAACTCAAGGCGTCGCTTGTGACGAGAAGAAAAACACTTGATAACATCTGGAGCGACATCAACAAGTACATTAACCCGTTGCTTGATAATTTTAGCAGCGAGAGTCCACCGGATGACGGAGTGTCGCGGAACAACATGAGAGAAATATTTGATAATTCGGTTATCAAGTTTTCCAACCGCTTGGCAGACGGGATAATGGCGTATAGCTTTGACCGTGGTGCACCATGGTTTAGGCTGAAAGAAGAAGAGGGAAGCCCGGAGATCGACAAAGAATGGCTTAGCTATGCAGAGGATCATTGCTACAAACAGTTTTCCAGAAGCAATTTTTACGATGAAGGGCGCACCATGGTGAAAATGGGCGCAGACTACGGCACAGGTGTTATGATCCGGCAAGAGGACAGCGCTAAGAAGATGCCGGTATACAAAACAATCCACATCAAAAACGTTTATCTTGACCAAAACATTTTCGGCGAACCCGATGTGTTGATCTATCGGTTTTTCTTAAGTGCCTCGGCTTGTGTTAAAGAGTTTGGTGCAGAGAACTTGCCGAACATCATCCTTGAAGCGTACAAGCAAAAAAGCATAAAAGAATTTATGATCTGGCATTATATCATACCGTTTAACAAGTATGATTTAGAGATCGACGGGAAGGACAAAAGTAACAATGAATATTATTCTTGTTACGTTCCGGACTGTGACAACGAGAAAGTTTTAAGCGAAGGGACGTTCAGGAAAAAGCCATTCTTTGCTTGGCGCTGGAGCAAGAGCCTTGACGGCTCTGTTTGGGGAACTGATTCCCCGGGACTGGTTGAGATATCAAATATCAAGCAGCTTAACGGCATGCAGAAAGACTTCACGAGAAGCGTACAGCTTGCATCGCGGCCACCGATCACAGCAACCGAAGGGCTTGAGGGGAGGATCGATTTTACGCCAGAGGGTATTACATACATAAGGGCAGGTGAGGGATTTGCCGTTAACAGGGTTGTAGCAGACCTCGAGGGCGTTGCAGCAGGGATTACCACGCTCAAAGACGGATTATCCCAAAGCTACATGAATGAGTTTTTCCTGCTGCTGACCCAAAACATCGAGCGCTTAAAGACTGCTACCGAGGTTGAAGGGATAAGGGACGAACAATCGACAATGCTTTCAGCTTTCTACGGCAGGATGGTATTTGAGTTCTTAGAGCCCTGCATCGAAGACATGATCGATGGAGAGGTTATGGCGGGACGGCTTAAGTTGCCACCAGAGGCAGAGGGGCGGCAGCACGTAAATGTTGATATGATAAGCCCGCTTGCACAACTCCAGAAACGCAAGTTGTTATTAAGCACGACTGATCAGGCCATGAAAGAGATCGTGCAATTTGCGCAAGTTAAACCAGAAATCCTTGATAACTTTGATTTTGATGAGTATGTGCGGACGATTGCGGACGCGTACAACATCAAGACAGAAGTTTTACTTGAGGAGGAAGAGGTCAAAAAGATCCGAGAACAGCGTGCTCAAATACAAATGGCAATGATGCAGCAGCAACAGGAGCAGCAGCAAGCACAGGCGCAGGCTGATGTTTACAAGAAAATGAAGGATGCCCCGGCAGAAGGCAGCCCAATGACAGAAGGAGCATAGCATGGACGTCGAGAAAGAAAAAAAACTAAGAGAAGCATTTAAAAGCGTTTTTTTGAAAAATCAAGAGGGGACTTACGTTTTATGCGCTATCTTAAACGAGACAGGAAACTTTAAAACCGACGAGAAAGCAATTAACCCGGAGCTTGTATCTTTTGGGAATTGGCTCTTAAACAAATGCGGCATCAATACGACCTATAATTTTAGCGCAATGATTAACGCTATCGCTAAGTCCTCAAGCGATGAGGATTTAATACTTTATGAAAAACAAATTAAACAAGAGGAGAGATAACAATGTTCGATGATTTTATTTTTCTTATGCCGGATGGAACACCACCGGCCGCAAGTGAACCAACACCAGCTGAACCACCGGCATATTTAAGCCAGCTATCACCGGAATTTCAGGAGAAATCCAAAGATTACTTTGATGCTCATCCGAAGCTGAACGACTTAGCAGCTGATTATATCAAAACTAAAGATAGCCTGAAAAACGCCATTATGGTGCCGGATCCTGAAAAATCAACACCGGAAGAACGAAGCGCGTTTTTCAAGAAAATGGGGATCCCTGAAAGCGTTGATGCCTATGGGACGCTTGAAGGCGAAAAAGAAAGCGAAGCGTTTGCAAAACAATTCAAAGAAAATATACTGAAACATGGGCTTACAAAAAAACAAGGGATTGCTTTGTGGAGCGTAATCAAGGCATCTGCGGGAGAAGAACTCAAAGAAAGAGATGCTTACTTAAAAAAACAAGAAGCAGATCTTCCACAAAAGTTACAAGATCTTTATGGCAATGACAAAGGCAAAGCAGACGCGGCACTTTCGCGGAACAAAGCGTTTTGGGTACGCTTGGGAAGCGAGGATCTTTTGAAAGACTTAAACAACGCAGGGATACTTTTCAATCCTGCTTTTGTTGATTTTGTTTCGACCGTCGAAAGCCAGCTCGGCGATAACAAGCTGATTCTTGGATCAGGCGGGCAGGGTAAACCAAAGGCGATCGGGCGGATGGGAAGCAATTACCATCCCGATTTTGCAAAAGAGGCAGGTGCATAAATGAGTTTGTTTGATGATTTTGTAAGCGGAGTAAGGGGCGATGACAAGAAAGCAGAGTCGCAAGAAAAGCCTGAAAGTTCTGAAAAACCAGAGGCAAAGGGTAAGTTTGAGTACTCAAAAGAGTTTTCGGAGCACGTAAAAGGCGAAAAACAATAAAAAAAATAATTTTTTTAAAAAAAGGGGCTTGCAATAAATTAATTTTGTGTGTTATAAGCAAAATATAGCACGTAGTGCAGGTAGACGTAGAGGACAGCGCCTATCGGTTTATCTCGCATTACAGTGTCGAAAAACGGACTTGCTGCTTCACGCAACAGGGAGGGAAAGTAAGGCGGTTGCAACCGCTGAAAATTGACTTGCTGCTGCTTGTAGTGGGGAGGGACAGTAAGACGCAAACAATGCCGTAGATAAAACCAAGTAAAACTTAATACGAGGTTTATTTATGGGTATCTTAGATTCCACAAAAGCAATGAATATTGCTGAAGCCGTAAAGAGAGCGGGCTTTGATAGTCAAGCGGCTGTTCTTGGGGAACTCCAGGCCAAAAACGACTTTTTGGACGAGGTTCCATGGCTTCCGGCATCACACGGAAGTTATCACAAATTTTTAAAAGCAAAACGATTAGGGAAGGGCGACTTTTCTAAAATCAACACAGGGATTCCGAGTATCACATCCGGAGCTGACGAGATGACAGAGCCAGTAACCCTTTATGAGGGCGAGAGCATTGTTGACTCAAGAATTCTCGAGGGTGTTGTTGACAAGGCATCTGTAAGGGATTCAGAAGACGTTCTAAGCCTTGAAGGAATGGTTCAGGACTGGTTACAGGCATTGATTTATCAGACTGGAAAGATCGGCAGCCTTAAAGCACTTGCAGAGAGAAGAAACGCAGTTGACAACAAATATGTTTTTTCTTGCGGTGGTGCAGGCAGTGACCTCTCATCCATGTGGATATTTGAGTTTGGCGAAGCAGGCTTTCACTTAAGACACAACACTTTGGGAACTCCGGGATTCTCCAACACCGACATGGGTAAAGTTAGAGTAAAAGCTCCCGACGGTACCGGTGATATGTGGGCTTGGGTAAGGCTCTATAAGATCTATGCAGCTATCGTTCTGCGAAACGAAAGAGCGCTGCTTAGGATAGCCAATATCAAAAAAGATGGCGAAACAAATAACTTGATTGACAAATACAATGTTATTTTAAAGGCCAAAAACGAATTGCAAAACGTTGGTCGTGATGCAATAGGATTTGTTAACAGAACCTTAAAAGCACAGATCGACATTATGGCGTTCAATAAGCAGAATGGAGCTTTCTCGGTAAGAGACATTACCGGTTTCGGCCCCATTGTATCTATCGCAGGGCTTCCGATCAGAATGATGGAAGGCATTACCGACACTGAAAGCACAGTGGCTTAAGGAGACAAAAAAATGAAAGATGCATTATTAGAATTTGGGTCACTGGCAGCTATCACAACTGCTGCGGTGGCGTATCCTAATGAAATAGATTTTGGAACCATTGACGCCAGGCGTAAGTTTGGCAAACACAACAACGCAGATGGCGAAATGAATTATATCTGCATTAGGTTTACTGGTAACGTTCCAGTAAGCGTCACCATCACAATCCAATCGAAGGCCTTATCGGCAGGCACTTATGCCGCGATATCAACGCACACTCTTGTTAACCCCAAGGGCAACGTTGAGCATAGAATCCCTATGCCGGCAGAGTTTAACAGGTTTGTGCAGGTACAAATTACCGGTTCAGCGGCGACAGACGCAGTAGGATCAACAGCATGGATACAGCGCGGTGCAGCCGTAGCTGTTTAACAATTTTTATTCTGCCTCTTTCAAAGGGGCAGATATTTTATTTAAGGATTGATTATGAAATTTTTAGTAAAAGAAACATTTTGCACAGACAAGAGATATCTTGAAGGTGCCATTATTGACATAGACGAAAAAGAACTTGAAGCTTTAAGAGTAACCGGGCAAGGTAGACGGCTTTTAACGCTTGAAGGGAAACAAGTGCAGACACAAGACGAGTACGAAGACGTGTTAAAAAAAGCGCCATCAACGAAGCCAAGCCTTAACCGCGAAGAGCTCGATGCCGAAATCAAATCCTTGACCGAAGCAAAAACAGCGTGCCTTAAAAAAATAGCCGAGTGCGAAGAAGCTCTTAGAGCTCCTGAACTTAAGAAAGAGGCCAAAGAGAAACTTAAGACCGCTGTAAGAGAAAACGCAAAAGAAGTGGCCGCAATAGAAAAAATGATTAAAGAGCTATCCAAGCAGATCAAGGGCTAGTTTTTATGGATGCAGGACTTTCTCCGATTTCTACATGGGTAGATGTTTGCAATAACGCACTTGCAAAGACGCACAATAATCTTATCGCAGCTTTAGACGAAGGAAGTGAGAACCAAAAATATTGCAGCTTGTTTTTACCGCAAGCTGTTATTGACGTTCTTGATGTTTTTAACTTCCAGTCCACGGTTACTGATATAGAGCTCGCAAGGGATGCAGAAAGGCCTGTCTTTGGTTATGAGTATATGTACCCATTGCCATCAGATTTGCTACGAATAATTAAAATATTTTTTGATAATGATATAAATACTCCAGCAATTGAAGATTATGCGGTAGAGGGCAATTATGTAAAAACAAATGCAGAGAAAGTGTATTTGAAATATATTGCTATGCCCGAGAACCCTACGCAATTATTGCCTTATCAAATAAGGGCTATAATATCTTCACTCGCTTTGAAGTTATGCACTCCACTTGTGTCGGACAATGAGTTATATCAAAAATGTTTGATAGATTATCAAAAAGACGTTGAGCAGGCAAAGATTAATGATGCTCACAACACAGCACATCGAAAGGCAAGGGTATTGTGGTATGACGAAGAACGATGAATATAACGATACCTGTAAACAGATTTACCTCTGGTGAAATATCTCCGAAACTTGCTGCGCTTATAAACACAGAGATATACGACAGTAGTTTAAGAACTCTTGAAAACTTTGTTGTAACCAATCAGGGGACGCTACGAAGAAGGCCGGGAAGCTACTTCCTTAGTGAGACAAGCGGAAACTATACGGTTGTCTTTCACGAGTTCAGGAGTACGAGTGGCGAATACTTCATGCTTGAGTTTACAGCAGTATTTGTACGTTTTAGAAAAGAAGATGGTGATTTATTAAGAGACTCGTCAGATATTCCTATAGGCTTTCCAGTCCCATATCAAGAACACGAACTAAAAGAACTCCGAGTTGCAGTTGCAGATAATGCCATTTGGATAGCGCACAGAAATCACACAGTAAGAAAAATTACTTATACTCCGGGATCCCCGGGGTCTTTTGTGCTTAGCGAGCCAACATTTACTGGCGGAAGAACATTTAATGCTGTTGGGGATTATCCCGGAGTAATTTGTTTTTACGCTGGACGGTTATTTTTAGCGAGTACAACAAACGAACCGTCAGCCATCTTTGCCAGTAGGCCGTATGATTCTACGACTGGAAATCCAAGATATACAGACTTTGATTTCGGCTCCGCAAACCCACAAGCCAATGATGCAATAATGTTACAGGAAAAAGATTTGCTTGGATCTAATTTGTTATGGCTCTTGCCTCAAAGAAGGCTTATTGCCGCAACCACTAAAACGACATGGATGTCGGATGATAACCCGCCAATGCCAGATACATTTGATATGAATGTTCAGTCTTTTAATGGTAGCGCAGATATCCAGGCAAGGCTTGCAGACAATATAGTTGCGTATGTTGGCAGGGATAATGTATCTCTGCGTATTTGCGCATTTTCAAACGAAGCAGGCGGGCTTATTGACAGAAATATTTCAAAAGCAGCAGAGCATATTTTAAAAAAAGGGATTGTTTCGATTGCCGTGCAGACTATCCCTGAAACAGTAATTTGGGTAAGCCTTAAAGACGGCACCTTTGCGAGCTGCTTAATCGATATCGAAGAAGGGATAATCGCATGGAGCCGCCATAGCATGCAAAACGGATTTGTTGAGCATCTCAATGTTTTGGCAAAAGCAGACGGCGATGACCTTTACTTGTGCGTACGGCGATATATAAAAGGGACACCGAAACGATACGTGGAAGTAATCCACTTATCAGAACTGGAACTTGAAAAAGAAGAAGAACATTTTATTGATTGCGGTATACGTTTAGTCGGCAAAGAGGGCTACGAAATTATTTCCGGGCTTAATTTTCTTGATGGCGAGACCCTCTCTTATTTATCCAATGGAGCTGTGAAGGCACCTGTTGCGGTTACAAGCGGCATTACCACAGTTAAAATCGATAAAGATAATTCCGTTGTCCATATTGGGCTGCCTATTGAATCACGGATATTGTTTAAGCACTTAGAAACCCCGGCAAACGGAACATCGCAGGGGAAAAATAAAAAAATAGAAAAAGTCACTTTAAGGGTCTATGAGTCACGAGGCGGACACATGGGACAATTTTTAAATAAATTAAGACCTCTTTTGTACGAGCGATATGGGGAGATCATTTTCGGTGATACTCCGAATCCTTTTACAGGAGATGTGGAAATCGATTTTCAAGGCACGACAGATAAAAAGCCTGATATGTGGATCGTTACGGCAGAGCCAGTGAATTTCCACCTTTTGGGTGCATTTATCAAAGTCAATATATGTGAGGTGTAGTCATGTCTTTATCACTTGTTTTCGCAGGAGCAGGGCTTGCCTTAAATGCCTTAGGGCTTTTGTCCGGTAGGTCTGCACAGAAAAAACAAGCTGCTTTAGCGCAGCAACAGATGGCGTTCGAATCAAAAGGGCAAATTCATCAAGCTAAACTCAATATCGCAGACCTCGAAGAAGATAACTCGATGTATAGCAATTTTTTAAGTTATGCAAAGAGTAATCAAGATTTTACAGGATTAGGAGCTCTCTCCGGGATCAGTGCTGGCACAGATGTAAGCCAGCAGGGTAAAGCCCTTTATAACGAGGTTTATCAAAACATGGCGCTCGCGGATGTTATAGCAGGGGCAACTGGTAGAGTGGGGGGGAGTTTTGGTGATATTGCACAGAATATTAAACTTGATGTTGAAAGCGATATATCAAACTTTGTTAAGCAGATGGGCGTAAATAGCGAGTCGATAAATTATTACAACGAGGCTATCAGGGATTGGGAAGCCATGATAAATCCACCAGAAAACAAAGCGCAGGAGGCAAAAGCAAAAAGCCACACAACTAGTCATGGCAAGCAGGGGAGGCGGTAATGGTACTTCCAAAAATAAATCGTGATCCGCTTAGAAGCGCGATACAGACGAGAACCAACGCAGCGGTAAATAAAATCCAAGTCCAGCAGGCGGAGCTACAGCGCAAGAGCGCAAACCAGCAGTTTCTACTTGGCTTAGGGCAGCTGGGACTTCAAGCAGGCAGCATGATTTATCAAGTTGTTGAGGCCAATAAGCTGCAAAAACTACAAAACAAAAAAGATGAAGAATATAAAGAGCTAATACAAGAAAGAGACAGGAGAATCTTATCTGGTGATATTGGATGGGAAACATCGGAAGCGCCTAATCAGATAAAAACTTATTCCGATCGTGGCGAGGAAATGTGGATTGATGACCCAAGCGGTGCATTGAGTAGCGCTAAGATCTATCGGGGCTTAAGTAGTTTTGACCAAAGAATTGATAAATGGATCAAAGAAAATGGTAACTCGAAACACGCAAAGACACTTGGCGAGCAGATGCGGAAAGACCTATATAGCTCTACAATTCCGGAACTCATGAAGAAAGAACGAGCTGAATATTTGCAATTTTATAGCCAAAACTATGAAAGAAAATATAACGAGGCAGTTGCAACAGGCGACAGAAAAAAAGCAGCAGAAATAATAAATAGCCATCCAGACAATATTTATTTAAATGAGTTTGGAAACAGAGCATTTAAAGACGAACAGATCCAACGAGCTAACTTTGACATAGAGAGCAATAATTTAAAAAGTTTGGCAGCAAGATTTGGAGAGAACAAATCAAGAGCCTATATTGATAAACTTACAGACCTTAGCAACGAGGGAAGAGCAAATCTTCAAAAGGTACTTAATAATGAGATGAAAATTATTAACGATAAGCTCATGGAGAACGGCTTTGAAATTTATAACAGTGTAGAAGCCGGCACGGTTGAAGACCTGCAACGTGGAAGAGCGATGTTTGAACCCGGAGGCTTTTTTAATAACAAGTTTGTAAATGGTACAGAAGAAACGAGAAAGAAAATCCTTGACTTATTTGACAGAGCCATAGCGGGTCGAGACAAGGATGAGACAACGAAAGAATACAAGCAGCTTTTTTCAGGGCTTTTACAGGAGTTAAACAAAAACGCTGATAAATCAGTAAACGAGCATATATTTAATGAATATATGAAAAAGCATGGTTGGATACCTACTAATTCAGATCGAACCTATATAGAAGGGCTGATAAGAACTTATGCAGAAGCGCCAAGCGGATTCCGAAGCGAAGCAAGGGCAAGACTTGATGTTATCGAGAAAAATGTAACAGATTTATACAAAAAAGACCCGGTTAAACATGCTGATTTTTATCAAAATACCCAAGAGTTTTTTATAAACACTCTAAAAGAAATAGCTTGGCTTGAGAACCACGAAACAGATCCAATAAAAAAAGAAAAAGAGCTGAAACGGATATTAACGAATATTGGTGATTTCAAAATACGCAAGGACGCTTATGAGCTTCTTAAACAAGATGCCCCTGAAACGTCCATTACAACGACCGGCACAGGGAATCTGGATTATAACATTAAACCAAATAAAACACTCGACAAACAAGAGGCAATTCTTTCAAGCGCGCTTGCAAATACAACGCAAGGAAAAGAAGTTAAGAAAAATATAGCAAAAAGGGATCAAGAAATATATAGCGCTCATTTTGGCCTGCCAAGAGGGAATAGGTATGAATATGATAGTGATACAGGCCACGTTATAACGTTCTTTGATTCAAAATATATTAACGCAAAAGATGTTCGCACCAACAAATACGGAGAATCGGAATTAAGATTCAAATACGGGAAGGTCGAATATCTTGCTAAAAATATGGAATGGAAAACATTACCTTTGCTAAAGAAAACAGATTCAGAAATAAGAAAAGAAGAAAGAAAAGAAGAAAGAGAAGTAGCAGCGCAGAGAACGAATAAAGAAATAATGAGTCCACGTAGCAACTATACTCACCTTGAGCAAATCGAAAGAGATAAAAGACTAGGTATTCCTTATGCAGTTGAAGTATCTAAATATTTAGAGGGATTAACTTCTCGGCAAAAAGTAGAAACGCTCAATAAATTAGAAGGGCTAACTCCTCAAGAATCATTAAAAGAGCTTAAAAGATTAAAAAAAGAAAGGGATTGGGACGATAAATAATGGCTGATTTATTTGATAGAAACACAGGAATGAACAATCTTGCCCTTGATAAAAGAGACGATCGGCTAAGAGCAAATGCAAGTGTATTAAGCGACGACAGGCAAGAAACCCCAGATCAAAGAGACGACAGGCTTAAAGGGCTTCCTTTATCACAGAAGCATAATGAATCTTTTGTTAACCAAAAAAACAATGAGTTTAATAATTACATCAAAGGAATGTTTGACTCTGATACCCCCGAAGAAGTTGGCAACATATTAGCTTTAGTCGATTATTTCGCACAATCCTATAACACGGATAAGACGACAGTATTTAACCATCTTGATTCTTATGTAGAAGATTATTTTAAAGAGAAAGTACCTCACAAGAGTGCCATAAAAGCTATTGCAGATGAGTTTTCAAGATCAAGGAAACAAAACAATATTGCATTTTTAAGAGACAGATATTTCAGGATAGATGATGAATTTGAAAAAGAAGAAATTAATAAAAAAATAGCAAAGATAAAAGAATCACTACCGCCAGAAGATTACGAAGAAAGAGGCATAGTAACAACTTCTATAAAAGATGCGTCGCATATTATTGCGAGCATAATAGATTTTGTTGTGCCAACAGCAGCAGTTGCTGTTATAACACAGGGAATGGGGATGCCTGCTTTTTTTGCAAGGCTTATCCCGAAATTAAAAGGAGCACAAAAATTAGTCGCAGCAGGACTTGCAACATTACCAGAAAGAGCCACCACGTTTATTACATCATCATCACTTGAAGGCGGGTATATCGGTGAAGAAATGCTTGAATGTGGTATTGATGAAAAAATAATAAAAGAAGCAACCGACAAATATAAATATCTGGCGGGCTCTCTTGATGCCTTGGGCGTCGAATTATTGCTATCTCAAATACCTGGACTAAAACAGATTGCTCATAAGTCTTTCTTGAAAATGCTTCTTAAAGACAGGGCAAAATATAATTTAATAAAAAGCACAGGGGAAATCTTAAAAGAGAATGGAATAAAAAGCGGGATAAACCTTGCTGCCCAAACAGGCATCTTAACTGCCCAAACAGGCCTTGAGGCCATAGCAGTTGAATACGGAAAACAGCTTGAAATAGATATTAACAAACACAATGAAGGGCTTTCGGAAGATGATCCGAATTATATACGCCTTGCAACAAAAGATGAAATTATTGAGAGGATGAAAGAAGCAGCGATAACAACAGCCAGAGGAATGGCTGTTTTAGGTATCTTAGGAACAACTGGAAATACTTTTATTGAATCAAGAAAGAATACCCACGAGACTGGCAAATACAAACAATCAGAAGAAAAAGCAATTGAACTTAAAGAGAAGCTAAAAGCCAAAAACGAAAAAGCCACAGTTGCTATGGAAAATCTTGAAGCGGCTAAAAAAGAATGGAACGAGAATCCATCCCCGAAAAACTTATCATCTTTAGAGGCAGCACAAAAAGAGGTTGATAGCCTTAACATAAAACCAGAACCAAGCGACACAAAAGTTTTGCTTGAAGATGAGCTGAATAATCTTCTTGACGAGCCAGAGCAGACAGAGGAAGTGCTTGCAAGACAAGAGGAAATAATCAGAGAACTTGAAAGGCTTGAGGCAGAAGAAAGCAGACCAGCAACCCAAACCCAACCAGGCGAAAAGCAGCTCTGGGAAATGACCAGAGCGGAATACGAAGAATATAAAAGAAATAAAGAAAACAATACCAAACAGAATATTACCGAAAACATAAGAAGTGAAATTGATCCAGCTATCCTTGAGAAGTTCAGAAACGAAACATCAAAGACTAATGTAAGCGAAGCGCAACTGGATGCCTTCCTGCTTATGAACAAAGCTGTTGCGTCAGGGCGAAACCTTAATTTTAATACCTTCATTGGAAACTACATGAACCCGGCGATTGCGGCAAGCTATGAAGCACTTATTAACGACACAACAGGGGAAATGGCAGAAAAATTAAACATATCTCCAGATGCAGTAAAAGAGTATCAGGAAGCAAATTCCGAGCTTAAACAACAAGGATATAAAGCCCGCGGAGCGATTGTCATGGACAAGAACGGCAAGGCTCTGTATCTAATGACAAAACATGCGGGCTTTGATACATGGATTCACGAAGCAGGGCATTTATTTCGAAAAACCCTAAGACCAGATTTACTTAAAAAAATTGAAAATTATTATGGGATAAAAGATGGTAACTGGAGCATAGAAAAAGGAAAGTACGAAGAACGCTTTACAGCCGATTTAATAAATTATCTCCAGACTGGTAAAGCCCCAACGCCATCACTTGTTGAAGCATTTAGGATCATTGCGGATTATTTAATTAGCCTTGTTAAAGGGCAAGATCAATATGGGGAGCTCTCTCCACAGATAAAAGAAGTATTTGACGAGTTGTTTTCTAACAGCAAAAGCCCGGCATACGACCAGCAGCATGTAACAGATACTGCAACTGCAAAAGCGCTTTATCAAACAGAAGCAACAAAGAATAAAAAACCAACAGCAGCAGAAATAGCAGAAGCAAAGAAGCAAATAGAAGATGTAAGGAAACAGTACGAAGGGACAGACCAATGGATGAAAGCCCCAAACGGAAAGCCTAGCAATCTAAATGAGCAACAATGGCTCATGGTAAGGACTCCAAAGTTTAAAGAATGGTTTGGGGATTGGGAGAAAGCAGCTCTAGTAGATACCGTTAACCAGCTTGATGCGAAAGAAATAACCATTGGGGAATCAAAAAGCAAAAAAGAAGCAGAAAAATTATTAGCACTTAAACAGATAAAAAATAAAAATGATGGTCGTATTGCAGAGATTCCAGTAAATACAGTTGGAAAGATTTTAAACCATAGAGGATATGATGTTTCACAAATAATTAGCGATATTCCATCTCTTTATGAAACATCTATCTTGGGATGGTCGGAGTCTGAAATATCACGAGAAGGGCACAAACCGCGTAGAAATATAAAAGGGTATCATCATTACATAAATAAGTTTACTGATGGGAAAGATGAATATTATATTCGATTTACATTGCATGAAGAAAACGCTAAACAGGGAAAAACAGGAAGACACTTAATTCATTCAACAGCTATCAGCGATATAGCTATATACAGAAAAGGCACTGATTCCGGTCGTTTCCGGGGTATTGACCCGGGCGTAAAGAAGTCATTGCCTTTTCATGATTCAAGATTAGCAGAGTTTTTTGAATCTGTCAACCCCGAAAATATCTCAAAAGTAGTAGACGAGAACGGAGAGCCGAAGGTCGTTTATCATGGGACAAATGCAGATTTTACAGAGTTTGATTTATCAAAAGCAAGACAAAACGCAGATATTCCATCATTCTTTTTTAGCAATGATCCTAAAGAGGCAGGGACCTATGGAAAGACAGGAGGTTTTTTTCTCTCAATAAAAAACCCTAAAACTGACAATTTGTCTGTAAAGATGGAAGGGTTAAAGATAAGAAAGGAGCTAATAGAGCAAGGCTTTGATGGTGTAATTACCAGAGAAGATATGTACGAGGAATATGCAGCTTTCCACCCTAACCAGATAAAATCCATAGATAATGTCGGGACCTTTTCAAAAGATTCAAATAACATACTTTACCAGACAGAAGACGCAAAAGTTCGCTATGAGGAAAATAATCAGTTTAATGACGAAAGGTTGTCACGAGATAAAAACAACAGACCAAATGTTCCTAATCCTAAACAACCATCAAATAATCTTGATGAAATTTACCGATTAGTCGAAGAATCAAGAGACGAATATAATCAGTATGTTAAAGATATTCAAAATAAATACGGTGGAAAAATTATTAGCCGTATAGAATTAAAAGACAGAGAGAGAGCAAGTCGGAAAATAAAGCCATTTAAAGGGGCAGAAGAAATACTAGATATTAATGGTAAAACATTAGTTATTGATGATATTCAAAGCATTGTATCCATAATGCAAGACTTACATAACAGAACAGAAGTAGTACGTATCAAAGATCGTTTTAAAGTCCCTGGATTAGATCATTACCGCGATGCCCTTATTAATATCAGAATGTCTAATGGGTCTATTGTAGAATTGCAATTAAATATGCCTCAAATGATTATAGCAAAAGAAAATCTGGGCGGGCATTTATTATATGAATTACATGAGCAAGCGCGAAACGCCGGAACAGAAAATATAACTGAATTATCAATGACAGGAATGATTAAACTTTATGATGTTGCTTTCGATGCGGTTCTTACAGAAGCCATGATTAATGCGTCTTCTTTAGATATTGGCGAGCTCATTGGTAAAATATCAGAAGAAGTCCAATCTTTAGGCGCTAATTCAAAAGTTTTATTTGATGAGACAATCAAGAAATTAGGGAACTTATATGCCATTGGCACGCCTTCCCATTCAAGAAATTTAACCTTGGGATCATCAAATTTTGGAACCTCAACAACTGAATCAGGAGATGCTAATTTGTCAATAGGAGCTGCGGAGGTAGGAACTGAATCATCTTTCATAGATTTATCCTCCACTAATAGTATCGCCCGGGATAAGAATAATGTCAACAATAAAAATAAAGAAAATGATTTACTTTTCCAGTCTATCGGAGAAGAAGGGGCAAGAAACCTTGATAAAGCAGAAGAAGCATCCATTAGGCTTGACAACCTTAATATTGCCCGACAAATGGAAAAATCAGGAAAAACTAATACTGAAATTAAGTTCGCTACAGGTTGGGAAAAAGGAGCAGACGGCAAGTGGCGATATGAAATCCCAGATATTAAGCTAAAAGAAAAGCCAGAAATACAATGGTTTAACGAACATCCAGAGATAGGAGTTATTAAACTTGGCGAATTAGTTGATGCTCCCGAGCTGTTTAAAGCATACCCTTATTTAAAAAAATATGATATTGAATTAAATCCGAATATAGACGGCCTCGGCAGATATGATGGGCGAAGCACTATCCAGATATCAATAAAAAACAGGCTTTTTAATCAAGATCCATCACAAGTTGAGATTGCTCAAATGGATAAAGTGGATATACAGGATCTTATTGACGAGGGTTTTTCTGAAAACGAAGCAAAAGAAATAGTAAGAGAAAGCAATTTATCTGTATACAACCAACCGCTTGTCGGTGATCCACAGGCAATAGCGCTTGTACATGAAATACAACACTCAATTCAAGAACACGAAGGATTTGCTAAAGGTGGAAACACTAATGCGTTTGGATATAATGAGTACAAAAAACTTGCAGGCGAAGTAGAGGCCAGAAATGTTTCAAAGCGTTTTGGATGGAAAGAAGATGTCAGAAAATATCTCACTTTAAAAGACACCGAAGATGTTGCCAGAAAAGACCAAATATTTATATATGATAGCCTCGATAATGCTATGTCGATGGAACCAGACGAGCGCTACGAAGCTGTAAAGAACGCAGTCGAAAATGGAGTCTATGTTTCAGAGACCGTGCTTACAGAATTTATAAGCGAAGATTGGGCGCAACAAGAGTTCCAAGAACGAGCTGAATACAGAAAAGATATATTAAATTATCCCGTCGCAGACAAATTAAACGATTATGTTGATTTTCAGATGGCTTTTGACGCAGAGAATAAACCTCGCAGTTATTTCGAAGCATTGTTTAACGAGTATTTTGACACAGACAATCCGAACCCAAAGCCCGCAGTATCGAGAGAGCAAGCCAATAAAGCATTTATAGAATCTCTTACAATAGACACTTTAACGAGCTGGTTAAAAGCCTATAAAGATTCACAAAAACAAATAGCTTTCCCCGATACATTCTTAGAGAACAGCTACTATGGGCTACTTAAAAACCGTGATTTGAACGAAGCTGAATACAAAAATCTTATGGTTAAGATTAAGGCTGATCCTGTTAAGTATAGAGAGTTTTTTGCGACAATCCTTGAAGATGATGGATCGCTATTAAAACTTGAACAGGAGAGGGCTCTATACCCTGATACGAGCGAATTAACAAAGATCCGAGAGGACAACAAAGCGTTACGGCAAGCAAACAAGAAATCTTTGCAGACAATCGATGCCTTGAATACAAAGATAATGGTTTTTGAACACGAAGAAAGCTTCTTGCGGGGAGATATTAAACGACTTAATAATGCGCTTGACCATGTTATTGAAACCGAAGGCGAAACACAAAAGGATTTCGCAAAGAGCGCAAGAGAAGAAGCGAAGCTCCAAAGCGACATGGCAAAAGAAGAACTCAAAGACACACTAAAGAGCGCAAGAGAAGAAGCCAGAGAAAGCGAAAAAGCAACAAAAGAAAGAATCGCAGCCGAGCATAAAGAAAAATTTGAAGACTATAAAGAAGCAAAAAGAGAAAGGAAAATAGCGGGAAAACTTATAAGGGCGATAATGAGAAAGCCTGCTGCCATGATCGATTGGAATTATGTCCAGCAAATTAAAGAGATACAAAGCCAATACACAGTTAAGAGATTATCAAATCAGATGGGAGTAAAGAGGCTTGAGAGATTAAGAAACAGATTAGCTGATCCAGACTTAAGCGAATCATCAAAAAGGAATATCGAAAGAGAGCTTAATGCAAAGAAATCTCTTTACGAAATGAATATTGAACAGCTTACAGATTTAGCAGAACAAATAGGAACTCTTGCAAGAGACGGATTTAATAAAAGAGTTATAAGCCTTATAGACAAGCAGAAAGAAAGATGGGCTGAAATAAAAGCCTTAAACTTAGAAAATCAGACAAATAAAAAAGCAGGGACTTTTGGAAGAATCGGGACAGGAAAAGAATATAAGGGCGGCCCTTGGGAAACAACGATGGCAACTACAACAGACATGAGACGGATGACAGACTGGATGGGGAAAACAGCGCAAAAACTACTTATTGACAAAGTTTATGATGCCAGAAACACAGAACTAAGAAATCTAAACCGCAGGCAGGAAGCTTGTAAAGACAAGATGTCTGCGCTCGATATTACCGTAAACGACCTTGCGTCAAAAGTTGAAATCATGGGCGAAGAGTTTACAAGAGACTCTTTAATTGGCTTCTACATTGCGTTGCAGAATGATGATTCTCTTGCGGCGGTTTTATATGGCAACCTGAAAAATCACCAAAACCCGGAAGCGTTTTTTGATACAGTTGATAAAACACTTACAAAGAACGAAAAAGAGTTTGCAAACTGGATGATTGATAGCTTTTCAGGCGAAGACAAAGAGCGGCTTTTTCAGACGTATTTGATGGACAAAAACAATGTGCCGGAAAGTATTCTGCGATACTTCCCGATGTTCCGACGAAATATAGCAACGGATGATTATAAATATGATTCTGAAATAAATGACGACTTGATTACCAGATCCGGAAGAGGAAGAGTGTATCCCAATAAGAATTTTACAATCGCAAGAATTCATAATTTAAACCCAAAGAACCAGACGCCAATTAGCGTTAGTGCATTGAGTACCTATATGAAGGCTATAGAAATGCAAGAGCATTATATCGCTTATATGCAGCTTTCAAAAGATCTTAATTATATATTTGGCAAAGCCAGTGAGAATATAATCTTAAAATATGGGCGAGCCTGGAACGACACAATTCACAGGTATATTAGTAACGTAGCAAATCCAATGGCTTTTAGCTTTAGACACGCAACAGAAAAAACATTTTATAAAATGATTTCTAATGCAGTAATGGGTTCTTTAATGTTTAACGTTTCTGTTGCATTAAAGCAACTTTCAAGCCTTCCTTTGGTTTTTCGAGATGCCGGGATTTCTGGAACTATTTTTTCATTTGCAAATACCGTACTTAATTTTAATAAAGTAACTGACTTTGCCTATGAACATTCTCCAATATTAAAAAATAGAAATATTGATCCGTTCTTGAAAAATCTAGATATACAAATAAATAACCCGGAAGCAGCCGGAAGGACAATTGCCCAGATACAGAAATTTGGCCTAAGCCCTACAATATTTGTGGATAAGTTCACGGTTGTTACAGGCTGGAACGCTGTATATAAAAAGGCGATGAATAAAACAGGAGACCATGCACAAGCCGTAAAAGCAGCAGATAATACTATTTTAAGAACACAAGCACAGGGAGACGCCATACATTCGCCGATTATGTACCAACATGGAATCTTGCGGGGATTTTTAACTTTTACTCGAAGCGTAAATCAAGTATACCAAATGCTGATAAGCGATCTGCCAAGAGCTATTGCAGATAGGAATATCAAACAAATTACTTATGATGCAATTGGAATAGCTATAGCAGGGCTTTATATCGCAGCTATTAGCAGACAAAGACTCCCGGACAACGAGGAAGAAATCATAAAAGATATAGCCTCGCAGATCGCCATAGGTCTGCCTCTTATTGGCAGTGAGTTAACCAGATATATAAATGGGGAGTTCTTTTCTCAAGGTGGAGTACAGTTATCCCCAGTTACTATAACAGGAGAAATCTTAAAATCAGTCAAAACCGTTATAGATACCGACAAAGAAGCAAAGCAAAAGCTTAGGGCAGGACTGCGAGCATTAACCGAAGCAATGAAAGCCTTTGGGCTTCCGGGACTTATTACATGGCGAAGCTATAGAGCGCTTGAAGAAGAAAATTTGAGATATGTATTCTTTGGCAGAGACAGAGAAGAATCAAATAAATAAAAAGGAGATATATTTATGGTTTTAACAGAACAAATAAAGGTTATATACGACATATCAGGCAGCGTGCCATTGGTATTTAATATCCCGTTTCCCTATTTTCAAAAGAAGCACGTTAAAAGCAGCTTGACGCTGCTGGACGACAGTATTATTGACTTAAAGCCGGATGTTGATTATAGCGTATCTGCACCGGGGATGACAGGACAATTGACGAGGATCGGAACATGGCCAGATGCGACGAGACTTGTAATTTACAGAGAGGTACCTGTAACCCAAGAAACCAACTTAATGAATGGTGACAAGTATGATGCGGAAATAGTAGAGGGCATGGCAGATCACAACATAATGGCGTTGCAACAGGTCGCTGAAAGAGTCGGCAACTCTGTTGCATCACGACCGGATGATTTGCCCCGAAACTTAACGCTACCACTTGCAGAGGAGAGAGGAAACTCTTTTTTAGCGTTTGATATTCATGGTAACCTTATCACGTCTCCGGGATCTCCTTCCGTGCCGGCAACTAATGCTGGAGCTGAATTGATCCAAAAAGACACCATTGAAGAGATGCGGGAGTTCTTAGCGATCACAGAGCCCGAAGACATCATAAACGCAATGTTAAATAGATTGCTGTATATCGGTATCGTGCTTGAACAAAAGCCAAATACCAAAGACCCGATTGAAGCAAATTATCCCGGCGACTGGGAGGTCTGCACCTATCGAGCTTATGCGTATAGGCTTAGAAGCACACCAATACCAACATGGACTATTTATACGGCGGGGCTTAATTATGCCGCAGGCGCTATTGTAATGTGGCACTTGGATGGCGATAACTGGGACTTTTACCAAGCGAAGGCAGCTATCACAAACGCAGCAGCGCAACTTGAGCCTCTGCTATGGACAAAGCTTCAAGACGGCGATTTTATCGAGCAGAGATTTTTACACGACTATATAGATGATGATTTTCTTATTGGACAGCAATTAATCGATGGAGATTATGCTGGATACTACGTTGAAGCAATAGAAACATACGGCGGAAAATTCATATCTTATGCCGGCGGAAAGAGACCACCCTATGGTTCTGGCACCGCCGGGGATACGATCAGAAATATTATCGGATGGATGAGAATAGTTACGTCAGCAGTTGGTGCAAGTGGCATGATATCAGCAGCACATCTAGGCGGATCAGGGGGGCTTGGAGGAGGAAGCCAGTTTGGTGACTACTCATTTAGCTTTGATATTTCGAAAGTCGTGCCTACAGGCGTAGAAAATACTGTTCGAACCACTGCTTATTTGCTTTGGCGACGAATCGATTAAATAATTCTTCGCCATAATAAGTAGGGAACTGTTCTCGGCGCGTCTTCTGCGCCTGTTGGCACTACCCGAGATATGTCTAGGTTAATCTCTGCAGGACGCGAGCTGTAATTATTCCCATTTCCAAATGTATACCAGCCAGTATCGTTGATTCCATAAAAGGCACCGTTTGGCGCAGCATTGATAGAAGGTCGGCCATCCTGATCGCGCGTGCTGAATTGTCCGGTAATATTTCTGATTGCATCACTTGCCGTGCCAGAACCATAGGGTCTTTATATTTCGCCTTTTAAAAATAGTTTTTTTAATTTCCATTTTGTAAGTCTTTCTGTTTTAAAAATCCTTACGGTTTGCCTGTGGACGCCAAAATGCTTTCCAATTTCAACATTGTTTTTTCCTTCACGCAGCATTTTTCGTATTTCTTTTTCTTTCCCAGAGAGCTTTACGTTTACTGATCTGCCCGGTTGTCTGCCTAATATTTTTCCTTCTGCTTTTACACGAGCAAGCGCTTCTTTTGTTCGTTGCGAAATCAAGTTACGCTCTATTTCAGCTGATAGACCAAACGCAAAAGCGAGTACTTTGCTTTGGATGTCATCACCAAGGCGGTAGTTATCTTTTATTGTCCAGACCTTAACCCCTCGAGACATGCAATCTGATAAAATATTCATAATCATAAAAAATGATCTGCCGAGACGAGAGAGTTCTGAACAAATTATAATATCGCTTTCCTGGACTAATTTTAGAAGGCTTCCCAGCTGTCTTTTTTCTAGTGCTTTTGTTCCGCTGATTTTTTCCTCTATCCATTTATCTATTCTTATTTTTTCTGATTTACAAAAACGATTTATTTCAAACCGTTGGTTTTCGACGGTCTGCTTATCCGTACTTACTCTTATATAACCATAAATCATAATGCCTCCTAAAAATATTTTTCTAATAACTTTACAAAAAAGCGTTGCTGTGCTATCGTTGTAAAAACATTTTAATACGGAAGCCCTCTATCTCGATTTTCTACGAAAATCGGGACAGGGGGCTTTTTGTTTTTTGCAAGGAGGGGGCAATGGCAAAATGGTTTACCGTTGAAGATGGAAGAGTTAAGAAAATACAATCGAAACCGATAGGATCAGGAAAATGGATCAAAGCACCTGAAGGCAAACCATGGAAAGGAAACAGTGGGGACAAATACCCGGAATGGTTTGATGAACATGGGTATCGCATACCAGATAAAGAGCTCGTAAAGCAAGGCAAGAGAATCGACCATACTGAAAGACGCTGGTATGCAAAAGACAACCCAAGTGAAACAAAGTTTGTCTACAGCATGGATGAAGAAGCCGGTGAGGAATGGACAGACATACCTCCGCTATCGGACGAAATATATCAGAAGTTTGACAAGCAAAACAAAAAATGGATCATCGACACAGACAGGAAAGAAAAAGCAGACAAAGAAAGAAAAGATGCAGAAAAAAAACAACGCAGAATCGAAATCGAATCAAGGCTTGACGTTATAGATATTAGACGCTTAAGGCCAATCGAGGAGCTATCAACAGATCCAGGATCAGAAGGGGCGAAAGCTGCGCTTGAAAAACTTAATAATGAAAAAGCTGCCTTAAAAGATGAGTTGGCGAACCTTAAAACAGAAGAAGCGAGATAGTTTAAAAAAATGGAAAAGCAAAAAATATTGATTGTTGAAGATGATTCGGTAAATCTTTTATTTCTAAACGACAAACTCCGGGAATCTAACTTTGAAGTTGAGAAGGCCACAGATGGAGTAGAAGCGCTCGTAAGGCTTGTTAACTACCAACCGGACATTATTTTACTTGACAATCTTATGCCGAAAATGTCGGGCATGGAACTGGTAGAAATCTTAAAAAAAGACCCCAGATATAAAAATATTCCAATAATTATTTTATCTGCAATAGATGATGCAAAGGAAAAAGAAAAAGGCATGGCGATGGGAGTTGCGGTATATTTGACAAAGCCGATTAATTTCGACGAGATCCTAAAAAATATTTTAACAACTTTAAAGAGGCAATAGGATGTTGCAAGAAGTATTAAGCATCATAGCAGCAACAGGGCTTAAGGGAGGAGAGCTGATTCTCTTTGGCATTGTTGCAGCGAGCGTTATAATCATCTGGCGCGTTGCTGTACCCAACGCAATAGCGAAGAAAACAAAAAAACACGTAGTGAGCGAAAGCAAAGTTGAGATCGACAGGCTTCTTAAAGAAAAAGCAATCTTCATCGATGAGAATAACGCGTTGATAAAACTAATGTGCAATAGGCTTGAAAAAATAGAGAACGCATTGACGAGTACAAAAAACGACTGGAAGTTTTTCGAGAATACCAGTATTGAGCGCTTAACCATGATAACCAATCGGATCGATAAGCTGTATGAAATAGTTTCAGACCACGAAGAATTCGCTGCGAGCATATCACAGGGAACATTGGAAAATATGGTCTTTAACGAGAGTATGCCGGCTTTTAGGAGATTAAAAGCATTTAGACGGCTTCTGGCAATGGGAAAAAATGGAAGAGTAAAGAGCAAAGGGAAGGGGATTATCTCGCAAAATAAAGAAACATGGATCGATGTCTTGGACATGGACATGGATATAAAAATGGGTGACCAGAAATATTACGATAACGCAATAGCAGACATTGAGAAAATGTTAACAGGAGGGGAACATGGAAATACTTGATGAAGAATACGAGGAACTTAAAAAAGATGCAGAAGCATATAATTCCGGAAGGGAAATATGGTGCTGGACTAAGTTTAAAAAAGAGTGGATAAGTAGAGTCTTTCTTGCATGGGTTGCTATCATGGCGTTGTCAGCGTTTGTTATTTTTATGGATATCAAAATAGAGACAAATGTTTTATTTTTGCTTGGCGGTGCAACTTTGATTTTTATGCTTGAAAAACCACTTGGAAAACTGCTTGGAGAAAATACCAAAATATCTGCCGAGGCAAAGGTTGGAGCGCAAGCCAATATAAACACTGATACAGCAAAGGTTTTGGAAGCTGTAAAAGGAAAAGAGAAATGAAATTAAAAGCTGATATATTTAATGGCATATTAGCCATAGACGAGCTTACTTGGTTTCAGATATCAAATAGAGTTCGCACATTAAAAGATGGCACAAGATCAAAGACACAGGTCATTTATTCAATACCAGATCATTTACCCTATGATCCGCAGCCGTTCCCCAAAGGCACATGGAATATCTATGCTGTAGAATGGCAAAAAGACAAGAATTTTGATTACAAAGAATACGGCCCGGTAAAGATTCGAACCGACGCACATTGCATGGTTAATGTTTGGGAGCTCGACGAAGACGGTGATTATCTTAGAGAGACAGATAAACAGGTAAGGGATCAAGGATACCTGCTACACTGGAGCAGCTTTCAAACTACGCTCGGTTGTATCAAGATAGAAAACAATGCAGAAATACTTGGAGAAATAATACAAGGAGCTCTCGACAAAGGCGAGAAAGTACAAATCGAGGTAATATGAGATGCAAAAGAATTTACTTGGTATTGTTATTATTATTATCTGCCTCACTGTTATATGCATTATCATCATCAGAGATAGAGGAGATACTACGGCACTTGACAATATTAGAGCAGAGCTTAGAGCAGAGAGAGAACGTCTTGAGGCAGAAAGAGAAATTGTTGAGCGAGACCGAGAACGACAATCAGAACGAGATAAAGATATTGCAACAAGAGAAGAACTTATTACAGCAAGAGAAGCTTCGGTTGCAGAGAGAGAAAGAAGACTTGCAGCAGAGAGAGAACTACTTAATAGCGAGAGAAGCCAGCTTAGTACAGATAGAGGGGCAGTTGAAGCAATTAGAGAAATCCTCGAAAAAGCAAAAAATTAAGTGGGGTGGAGCAGGGTTAGCTATCGGCTTTATAGCAGGGATAATTATTTTAAAATAAATGAGAAAAAAACCATCACACGAACCGTTAACGCAAGATGAAATAGACGAGCTTATGGGAGGCACTTGCCCTTTTTGCGGTAAAAATCCATGTAGAAAAAATTGCCAGATTAACTTTTTGAAAAAAACAGTACTCCCCGCACCTCTTAACAATGTGTCCCAGGGGAGACGTCTTTAAACAGATTCTTTATACAAAATATATCGTAATAATGCTTGTTATTCAAAGCCAAAATGTCCCCAAAGTGTCCCCAAATGAATAAAAAATCTATTTATTTTTATTATTATTTAACAAACTTTCTTCTATTATATATTAAGATAATTTTATTATATAACAACCAGAACAAGCTCGTCTCCGGCTGTAAAAAACGTGCTGCTTATTTATAATTAACCATTTCCGATAGATTCTTCCTGGATGATGCCGCAGAACTGCTGTCTGTTGTTTCAGCATGGCCAATTTTTATCAAAGCCACAACCTTATATTTAGAAGGAATACCCAATTCTGCAAAATGGTTGCTGTTGACGTTGGCAACAGGCCCGGTATAAATCCTTGAACCTAATCCCAATGCCTGAGCTCCCAGATATATATTTTGAATCGCAAATCCGCAGTCAAGTTCTACTGCTCCAAATTGGGTGCCGTCATTAACTCCGGATACTACTATAATAATATTTCCATTTTTGGTATCTGGTATGATTTTTTTTGCAAGAGTGTTATCTTTAATTACAGTAAAGTACCATGGTTGCAGATTTCTGGCGCTTGGAGCCTGTACCCCGCATTTTAATATTGTTTCAATATCATTATCGCTTACAGCTTTATCTGAAAAATTTATAAGTGAATAGCTGGTTAGAATATTATTTATAGCATCATTGCTTTTTGTTTTTTCTGTGACTCCTGTCTCTTTATTTGAACAGGAAAATAATAAACCTATAGCCAGTAAAGAAATAAAAATATTTTTCATCTTATCCTCCATTTTTAAATTTTATCCAATATAAACCATAATTATAATAGAAATTGTTTCAATTGTCACATACGAAAGAAAAATTGTGATTATACAATAGCCTTTTTTATATTTGTTTGTCAAAGTTTCTCATGCAATATTTCGTCAATCATGAGTACAGCCTCGTCATATTCTCCAATCAACTCGCATTGCAGTATTTTGCTTATAATATCGCCAATACCGGATGCTTGTGTAAACTTTTGAAGGTTTTTGGCGATTTCATTAATCGTGGCTACATCATAATCGATCATTGCTGATTTTAGATTGGAGAGCTCTGCTTTTAGCGATTCCCTGTCTATGGATTCACTTTGTTTTTTACTGCCACGCGCCGATATGGCTTCATCTATGGCGTTAATTAGCGCTTGTAAATCCGATAAAAATTTATCGTTATGCGTTTTTATAAAGTCCAAATCACCTCTCTTGCCGGCAGATTCCAGAATTTTTGTGGCTTTGGAAATATCGTTTGCCCCGACATTGGCGGAAGCGCTCTTTAGCGCATGGACATGGATCGTGTACAGAGGCAGATCAGCTTTCTCAAGACAATCTTTGATTTCTATGATTTTTTTGCTGCTGTCTTCCCGGAATACGGTAAGGGTTCGCAAATAATTGTCAAATGTTCCTCCGGACATCTCAATGCCTTTTTCTGTGTCAATGCCCGCGATCTTAATAGCCTCGCCGCTCTCCTGGCCTTCGGCATCCATGCTCTTTATTGCCTCATCTTGTTTATTCTCCGGAATCCATTTTTCCAGAATGGCATTCAGTTTGAGTATATCAACCGGCTTGGATAGAAAATCATTGAAGCTGTTTTGCAGAAACATTTCCCTTGTACCGGAAATAGCATTGGCTGTTAACGCGATAATCGGCACATTTTTATAATATTGTTTCTCTTCTCCCATCGCTCTTATACGCGAGGTGGTTTCAATACCATCCATATGCGGCATCATATGATCCATAAATACTATATCGTATATTCTGTCGGTTTTTAGCTTATCAATTGCCTCATATCCGCTCGTGGCAGTGTCTACCAACAATCCGTAAGGCGCAAGCAACCCTTTTGCAACATATAAATTCGTATCCACATCGTCTACTACCAGTACACAGGCGCGGGACATTTGCTTGCGCACAATCCTGGCTTTTTTCATTTGTGTTGCATAGTGCATACGGAAATGCCGCAGGTTTTCCGAAAGTTCCCTGCCCAGCACCCCTTGTCCCGCGTTTCCCTGCGGCAGGCGAACAGTGAATATCGAACCCTTACCAATCTCGCTCTCTACAGATATTTCTCCATTCATCATCTTTATCAAATGCTGCGTTATGTTCATGCCCAACCCGGTGCCTTCGATTGCCCGGTTTGCTTCCATATTAAAGCGGGTATACTCGTTGAATAACTTGTTTACCTGCTCCTGCGACATACCCTGTCCGGTATCGCTCACACGGAAAACAATTGTCACTTCTGAGTTTTTCGCTTCGCTAGTGAAATCTGGGGAAACCACCAGCGTCACAACTCCTTGTTCGGTGTATTTGAACGCATTGGAGAGCAGGTTATTCAAAATTTGCTTAATACGAAGCTCGTCGCCTAACAGCACCGCCGGCGTATTCTCGTCAACTTCCAGTTTGAACTTGATAGGCTTTCTGTCTATGCGCATAATATTAAGCTGTGCTGTATCATTAAGCAGGTTTGCGATCTCGTAGTTATCGATGATCAATTCAAGCTTGCCTGCCTCTATTTTGGACAGATCAAGTATATCGTTTATTATACGCAGCAGCGTATTGGCTGAATTATAAATTTTCCCTAATGCCTCCACTGTATTTGGCATGAGCGACTCGTTTTGCAACTGGATTTCGGTGATACCGAGAATCGCGTTCATGGGAGTGCGGATCTCATGGCTCATTCTCGCCAGAAATTTACTCTTTGCTTTATTGCTCTCCTCGGCAATTTCTATTCTGCGCATTTCGCTTATCATTGCCTTTAATTCGCGCAAATCGCGTGTGTAACCAGCCACAATAAAATCATCTTTGTACTTTACGCGAACCAGAGTAATTTCACAGGGGATAGGTTCTCCATTTAATTTTTGGTGCATCCACTCGAAGCGGCAGAATCCCTCTGCAAAAGTTTTTTTTATGTATTCTAATCCTTTTTCCGAACTGGGAGTTCCGCAGTTCTGGTATTCTGGCGAAAGTTCAAAAAATCTATCCAGATATTCCTGCTTTCCGGAAAGTCCAAAGAGGTTTACTGCCTCCTTGTTACAATCAATATTGTTTAAATTTTTATCCCAAAAATTCGCGCAGAGAGGCATTGCATCCAGCATAATTTGTGTGAGCTCGTCGGCCTCGCGCATTTTTGCCATTGTTGCCCTAAGTTCTGTTATATCATTGAACAATGCCATGATTCCGGCATTTTCCGAGTTCTCATCAAGCATCGGTGTAATGAATATGAAAAAAGTGCGCGGGTCTCCTTTTTGATTGAAATCAATCTGATTTTCAAGAATAATCGTCCTTTTTTGGGCGATCGCCAGGTTGAGCGATTCTGTAAGCGTTGAAAGACTTTTCTCGCCTATGATGGGGCGGAATACTTCCTCATAATGTCTGCCGTTTATAAGTCCGAAATTCGCTATACCCACATCCTGCAAAAATGTGCGGGATGCATAGGCAAAGCGGCCGTCAAAATCAAAAAGTAAAAGTATATTGGTCGTGTTTTCAAGAACGAGCTGGAAAAATTGAAGTTCTTTTTTAAGAGAGCTATTTAAAACTGTTTCAACGCGGTCTTGTGCAGCAGTGACCTGTCTTGCTCTTGAAAGATTTATTTCCGCAAGCGCAAGTTTTCTCTTTAATACACGAATTTCTTTTTGTAATTCATCGATTGATGGAGTTTTGTCATTTTTGCACTCAAGATTGTTCATAACGTCATTAGTTCCTATTTTGTTTTGCTATATGGCATTTTATAGCATCGTTAACTCAGCTTACAAAAGACTATGGAGTAATTGTGAAAAAAGTTTTTTAACCTGCCTTGTGCGTCGGGGAGGGGACAAATTTCACCGCCGCTGCAGGCAAAAATGTACGGAGAATCTCCGGCTATTTCGCTTACCTTTTTCGCTTCGGTATAATTATCAGCATCCAGGGCCAGATATCTGGCCATACAGGAGTAAACCAATAAGGTGGTCTCTTTTTCCACAAACGGTCTTAGGGTTTTTTCTGTAGTGTATAGAACATCCTCCATATCGACTCGCCCGATAGATAAGGTTGCGCCTGTTGGCATTGTCCCGCCGCAAATAGCGTTGCCTTCTTGTGTGATCGCGAAAATGGCGCGGGCAACAGGCCTTGTGCTGCCATTATACTCAATGACAAGCGGAATAATACCCAATCCCCTGGTAATATCGCATTTCGTTAACCCGATTTCCTCAAGGTATTCCAGCACTGTTTTTCCATTGACGCCGGTGAGGATATTTCCGTCAGATGCGGTAATAATTGCTTTTTGTTTCCTTACTTTGTTTTCGTTAAGGGAAGCTAATTCAAAGGAGAACTTGGGATTTCCGTAGATTGCGCCTAAAACCAAAGTTTCACGGCACACTTCTCCGTTTAATATTGTATTTGCCGTGGAATAATCCATATGGTGGTCAACAGCCATTGTACCAAAAAGAGGAATGTCTCCTGTGGCTTTATTGATCTCTGTTAAAATAACATCGCAGCCTACAGTATTAATTAATGGAAAATAGCTCAAAAACAATTTTGGTTTATCACTGGACTTTTCAAACAGTTTCGATATTGATGAAGAAATGGAATCCTTGTAATTTTCGGTTATGGGGATCGCTGTTGTTTGAAAAATGCAGTCATTGCTTGTTAAAACTGTAATGGCGAAAATCATTTGATCTACCTCTTTGTTGGAAGCGCATAAACAAGAGGTCGCTCCAATGCAATCAAAAGGCAGCGCGTCACAGATTGCTTTAAGTACTCCGGTTTCATTAAATTCAGAGAAGCATGAAATAATACCAAGAGAATTTTTAAGCAGGTTTTTATCTAGATCAAGAGTTGCAGTGATCTCGGCAACAGCAGCTTGCGCATCCTCAATCTCGCGCGTGGTGGCGGAAAAAGATTTGATCATATCAATACCTCCTAATTGTTCATACAAACATCTTTACACTTTTTATATGGGTGATGGTTTCATAACAATTTATTTCCTGCATATCAATATCCAGGAGAATTAAGTCAATAATCTTTTTTTCCAATATTTTGAGCAGTTTCACTCCGGAGCTTAATGAGACAACAATATAATACTTTTTAAGATTGTTATTGCTTGTTGCCGGATTTGCATGATTGCCGTCAACCATGATAATATTTTTTTTGCCTATATTCATATTTGCTCCAAATGAATATTACTTGACAAATTTCCGTTCTATTCAAAACCTATTAATTAATTATACCAGATCTTATCATTTTTGCCAACAAAAATCAGAATGGTGTTTTATATAGAGAACTTTGAATTCATCGTATATCTACGCATATATGAAAAATCGTATATGCGTATTTTTTAATATGACAAGCGAAATGGAGGTGTTTTTGATATTTCCAAAAGGCGAGGGGAGTCCAATGGGATTTTTAAAAGCCCTGTAAGCCATTGGCTGGCAGGGCTTAATATCAAATGATTTTTTAGTTTTTTCCCATTATAAAATATTATTCTACTTTAAACTTGGATACTTCCTTCACTAAAAGAGAAATATGTTCCTGGTTCTTGTTGCATAAGTCATTTACCTGATTCACAGCAGTATTGATTTGCTCTGCTCCTGCTGCCATCTCGTTCATGCCTCCGGTTATCTCCTGAGTTACCTTCTCAAGGTTTTTACTTTCCCGAATAACTTCATTGGAACCTTCGAGCATAATTGTTGAACTGTTTTTTACTTCCCGTGTAATATCATTCACCTGACCTATGGCTTGCAGTATCTGCTTGCTTCCTTGATTTTGCTCTTCCATGGCGTTACGGATATTCATTTCCTGATCTACTACAACTTTTACCCCTGAGTCTATTGTCTTGAATTTGTGGAGTACGTTATCTGTGGAAGTTGTTATTTTATCAATTGACTCTTTGATTTTCTTGAGTACTGTACTAATTGTTTTTGACTGTTTGCTTGAATTTTCCGCAAGATTTCGTATCTCGTCGGCAACTACCGCAAAGCCTTTGCCGGATTCTCCTGCGTGGGCAGCCTCAATAGCGGCGTTCATGGAAAGCAGATTGGTCTGGCTTGCGATATTCTCCATAACAGAGTTGATTTCCAAAAGCCCTTCGGATTCTTTGGCGATTTGCTGAATGTCTGTTGCAACACCCTGTAAGCTGGTGTGGCCTATTTTGGATGATTCTGTGAGATCATTTGCGTTTTCGCCATTTTTGATAAGGGTTTGGGTCACAGATTGTATATTGGCAAGCATTTCCTCTATTGCCGAGGATGACTGCGATATACTGGAAGTCTGAGATTCTACATGACCATTTAGTTTGTTTATGTTTACGGTAATTTGCTCCATAGTTGCGTTTGTTTCAGTGACAGAAGCGCTCTGGTTAATGATGCGTTCCTTTATACTCTGTATATTAGTGGCGATCTCGTTGACCGCTGCTGCAGTTTCTGTCATGTTGCTGGCAAGCTCATTACCTGTATCAGAGAGCTCTAACGCATGATTTTTTATGCTTATAACCAGATTTTTGATCTTTTCCAGGGTCTGGTTAAAGTATTTGGAAAGACTCCCTATTTCATCATTGGAATTAATGTTGATGTTCCGGGTCAGGTCTCCTTCTCCTTCGGAAATATCCTTAAGAGTATCCGCTACCATAACTATTGGCTTGGTAACCCTGCTTAGGGCAAAGTATGTGATTGACAATGTAAATACTATTATTACCCCTGTTATGATAAGGATTGTTCTAACCATTTTGTTTACACCTGCAAAAATAAAATTTTCCGGAGAACCGATCATAACTGTCCATGTTTTGTCCGAATTACCTATGGCATAAGATTGAAAGACCACTGTCATGTCCGATGTAAGTTTAGGATCATTTTCTTTTTTCACTGCGCAGGAAAATGACGTTCCGTTAAGAACAGCAGTACTTGCTTCCTTTAAATTTTCGCCGTAAAAGATATCGGTATCAATCATCATCTTGCCTATGCGTTCAGGAAAAACATGTGCCAAAACAAACCAATTGTTGGCATAAATCGCCATAATGGAAAGCTCTTTGTGACCGAGAACATTCTGTTCAAGTACAGTCTGTATTTCACTAATATCCAAAAGGCATCCTACACCACCTATTGTTTCCTTGGTTTTGTGATCAATTATGGGAGCCATCAGTCTGATACAATAGTTGTACTTCCCGTTTCTATTTATGAAAAAGGGGTCTTCCACACGATCTTTTTTTGATTTGGGGCTGTTAAAATAGTTTATAGAAGCATCTATATCGGTGGATGTTCGGCCTTTTATCTGACCGTCTTCAATAGAGTAGGCAACGGCGTACTGTCCTGTGGGGCTTGAGCCTTCCCGTCCAATATAACGCTCGTCCATGTTATCAATAGCGTCGGATTTCCAGATAGTATAAAGGCTCATGAAGTTTGGATTGGAAGTGATGGTATCCCGCAGGATACTGTCAAAACGATCTCTTCTATCTTCTTTGGGTATGCCTTCAAAATCTTCCATTATGTCTGCTAAAGTACGCAGCACCCTTAGATGACCATTTTCCCTGCCTTTCCAGTATTCTGATATTCCAAAGGCAAGATTTTCGAGGCTTTGAACGCTTAATCCCATAGTTATAGCGGAAGCCTTGCGGGTAGCCAATACAGTGGATATCAACAACGAACTTGCGACAATAGCGCCAACCATGATGCTAAGTTTAATTTTCAGTTTCATAAATTTCCCCTCAAAATTTAATATAGCGGAAACTGCATTTATAACATCTGTTAAACAGTTCCCGATACCGGCTATATATTGAATGGGGCAGAAGTTAAATTTATGAAGCAGAGTCAAAATTTTGCATAAATCCAATGTGTGTGCTTCGTTATCTTATATAAGCTAATGAAATAGAAGCAAATTTTTAGCATAAATTTATGGTATATGCTTCGTTATCGTGTATAAATTTATAAAATAAAGGCAAATTTTTAGCATAAATTTATGGCATGCTTCGTTATCTTATATAAGCTAATGAAATAAAAGCAAATTTTCTCATAAATCTATGATATATACTTCGTTATCCCATACTTACGCCTAACAGCCGGTAACTGTTGTTGTTTGGGGATATGTATTACCCCAAGTAAGCTTACGCCAGTAATATACTAAAGTTATGTGAAATAATCAATTTATTTTTACAGAATTTGATGTTAATTTTATAGTTTTTCTTTTAAGTACTTGTCGATTATGCTAACTAACGCATCAAAATTTATCGGTTTGCCAATATAGTCGTTCATGCCTGCTTTTATATATCCAGTCACTTCTTCGGGAAGTACATTTGCGCTCACTGCAATAATGGGTATCTGTTTCCCCTTTGGCGTATTGAGTGAACGGATTTGCCTGGTCGCCTCCGCGCCATCCATTTCGGGCATATTGATATCCATCATGATGATGTCAAATTTATCCGGGTTAGCTTTAAAGATCTCCAATGCCTGGCGCCCATTCTCCGCGCATTCTATTTTTATCTGCGTTTCTTCCAGCATGGCAATAATAATTTCACGGTTTATTTCAACATCATCTGCCAATAACGCAGTTTTTCCTTTAAATGATAACATCTCGTTATTGTTTATATAAGGCGCCTTTATTTTTAACTTGGCAGTAAAAATAAATTTTGAGCCTTTCCCTGGTTCGGAATCGATCAGGATTTCACCATCCATCATTTCAACGATATGCTTTGATATATAAAGCCCGGATCCCACGCCTGCGAATTTCCTGTCTATACCGCCGTCACCCTGTTCAAAAAGTGTAAAGATTTTATCTTTCTGTTCTTTTGTTATTCCTATGCCGTTGTCGACTACTTCAACTTGCAATGTGATTGTTTTTTCTTCTGATTTTAGGACAAATATTTTTAGCTTTATTGTGCCATTATTTAGCGTAAATTTAATTGAGTTGGAAAGTAAACTGGAAATAACCTGCGATAGCCGGTTTCCGTCGCCTATAAGCGTTTCGGGGATGGATGGATCCTTATCAAAGGAGAAGGAATGGTGTTTATCGTTTATTTCCGCTTTTAACTCATTCAACGGTCCCTGGAGCATGGCATCAAAATTAAATTCCTCGCTGGCAAGAGTAAACTTGTTAGCCTCAATGTTGGTAATATCAAGCACATAGTCGATAAGCTGCAGTAAATGATGCGATGCGTTATCGACTTTTTCCAGATATTCGTTTCTTTTATTTTTGTCATCAACGCTTCTGGCCAAGCTCGTCATACCAATAATTGCATTCATGGGCGTACGCATTTCATGGCTCATGCGGGAGAGGAACTCGCTTTTGGCGCGGTTGCCTTTTTCGACAAGTTCTTTATCTAATATTGTGCGCTCCATCGCATCACGTTCATAGACTCCGGAAAAAATACTTGAAACATGGGTCGCGAGGTTGATCTCGCTCTCGCTCCAGTCTCTGCCGTCTTCTTCCCTTGAAAAATCAAGTATCCCAAACATTTTTCCTTTAATAAAGATAGGCGTGGTAATGTAATTAATAAAATTGACCCTGTACGACCTCATTGCTGCCTTAAAAGAGGGGTGGTTGGAACTCAGGCAGGCATCCTTTCCGATACCGGGCTTAATATTTTTCATGAGGGAAAGCATTGGTTCTTTCAAAAGCATGAGCCCTCCAATACGCGATGGCAGGCCCAGTTTCGGATCTATCCATTCATAATTACAGCTTAACGTAAATCCGTCTTCTTTTAGCACAAAAAGCAGTACTTGAGCAATTTCCATAAATTCGCCGATCATGCGAAGTGTACTTGAAAACATCGTGGCTTTATTGGCGTCGGCTAAAAAACTTAGCGATATTGACGACATTAAAATCTGTTGCTTGAACTGTTTATCGAGCTCACGCATTTGGTTTGTGATTTTCAACTGGTTTTGAACCCGTAATCTTACATTTGCCGGGTTAAAAGGCTTGCTTATGTAATCTGCTGCGCCCAGGCTCAGGCCTTTTTCTTCATCGCTGTCGCCTCTGAGGCCTGTAATAAAAATGACAGGGATAAAACGGGTCTTTTCTGAATTTTTCAATGCTTCGATTACGCCGTATCCATCCATACCGGGCATAATAACGTCAAGCAGGATAACGTCAGGTATATATTCCTGCGCTATTTCTATGGCATCCTGCCCCTCTCTTGATGCATAAATGGTATATGAAGGGCTTAGTATATGCGTCAATACCATAATATTGTTTTTTTCGTCATCTACTATGAGAATACTGTTTTTCTTTGCTTCTTCCATACTTATCACATCCATTCCTTTTTTAATTCGTTAAGAGTTTTAGCAGCTGGCTTAAAATCATATTCTTCTATCTGCTGCACAAGTATCTCCATTCCCTGCAGGTGGCGAAGTTCATCAATAAGGTTTATGCACTCCGGATTCCTCGCTATTAGCATGGGTTCCAATTGCCCAAACAATTGGAGTATTTTTTCCCCATCAACAGGATTGAGTTTTTTTACTGTGTCAGCTTTGGCAAGCATTGGCGCTAATTTTTCGAGAACCATTTTTAGCTCTGCTTCGAGAATGCTTATTTGATCCTCATTAATCATATTCTTCCCTTTCCGTAGCATAGCCTCTGCTGTCTCCGCAGTCTCCTGCAAATGTTTTTCCCCAATCTGCCCTGCATTGCTCTTTAATGTATGGAACAACCTTTGCAACAGCTTGATATCTCCATCATTCAAAGCCTTCTTTATCTCTGCATATTTGGCTTGATAGCTTTTCACAAAATTGATTTTCAATTGTTCTAACAATTTTGTATTGTCTGCGGCCTGACGGTATTTGTCCACCACGGAAATATTCACAGGCTGGAAATATTTTAACAAGCATCCCCATAACTCCTGCGATGTGAACGGCTTGCCCAGATAGTCTGGTATTCCGCTATTTTTATACAACTCTATATCGGTGGGCATTATGTTTGCTGTCATGGCCACTATAGGCGTCTTGACCCCCAACTTGTTGATTTTGGAAGCAGCTTCCAACCCATCCATTACAGGCATTTGTATATCCATGAAAATCAAATCAAACATTTTTTCGTTATTTTGCATGCGCTGTATAACTGTGTCGACGCCTTCTTTGCCATTTTGTGTCACTACCGCATTAATTCCTACTCTTGCAAGATGTTCGCAGATGACCTGCTGATTCATATTGTTGTCCTCACAAATAAGGACTTCGCCTTCGAAGTTGGGCTTTTTTAATTCGTTCATGATAATTTTTGGGGTTGGAATATCCATTGCCGGTTCATCAATAACATCGAAGGTTAGATTAAAGCTGAACTTGCTGCCTGCTTCCAGTGTGCTTTCCACTTCAAGAGCGCCGCCCATCAACTCCACTATATTTTTCGTTATGGGAATTCCAAGTCCTGTGCCGCCATATTGACGTGTAATACTGTCGTCTGCTTGTGTAAAGGGTTCAAATATCCTGGCAATTTGTTCCGGACTCATGCCAATGCCTGAGTCTTTTATTTCAAAATGTATTGTTGTTCTGTTTTCATCAGATGATACATTAGAAGCCAAAAGCTTTATCGAGCCTACGTGCGTAAACTTAACAGCATTGGAAAGAAGATTGATAAGCGCCTGCCGCAACCTGACAGGATCGCCAACCAGTGTTTTTCCAAGAGATGGTTCTGCATAGCAGAACAGGAAGAGTCCTTTTTCCGTGGCTTTTTGCATAATTAATGCGTGGCAGTTTGCAATGATATTCTGCAGATTGAAAGGTATACGTTCCAATACCATTTTGCCGGATTCAATTTTAGATATATCCAGAATATCGTTTATAATATGGAGCAGCCAGTCTGCGTTTTCTGAAATTTTTATCAGATATTCTTTTGTTTTGATGGAAATATCGCCACCCTGCGCAAGCTCCGAAAATCCTATGATACTGTTCATGGGTGTACGTATTTCATGGCTCATATTGGCCAGGAAAACAGATTTTGCCTGATTGGCTGCTTCGGCAGCGTCACGCGCAAGACGCAAATTTTCCTGAGTCTTATTTATTTCGGTGATATAATCTATATGTTCCCGCTGGTCTCTGATATACCCTGCAACTAGATATTCCTCTCCGTGCTGTACGCGGACAAGCGTTACCTCCGAGGGCAAAGGGTCTCCGTTCAATGTTTGATGCATCCACTCAAGGCGGCAATAGCCTGTTTCAAACGCTTTTTTAAGCCACATAATGCTTAACTCATTGCTTTTCCCTCCGCCTGGCTGAAATTCCGGAGACAATGATTCTAAAAATTTATTGTGAAATTCTTCTTTGTTTTTTACACCAAATAGCTTTAATGATTCCTGGTTGCAATTTACAATATTCAGATTATTATCCCATAAAGTACAGCTAAGCGGCGTTGCGTCGAGTAAAAGTTGCGTATACTTGTCCAGCTCGTGCATGCGTTCTATTGCTGCTTTCTGTTCTATAGCAGCTTTTAGTTCACGTAAATCGTGCATATGCGCTATAACTACATTTTTGCCTTTATACGTTGAGCGAGCCAGTATAATATTGCATGGAACCAATTCCTCGCCGGGTCTTTGATGCATCCATTCAAAAGAGTTGTAACCTTTTTCAAATGCTATTGTAAGATGTTTGCGCCTTAGCTCTTCCGAACTCTCGTCATTCGGCTGATACATAGGCGAGAACCTGGAAAACTTCTCGCAATATTCTTTCTTGTCAGATAGTCCGAACATCTCCATTGCTGCCTGATTACAGTCAAGACAGTTAAAATTTTCATCAAAAAAACTTATTCCATTCGGTGATGTATCAAGCATCAGCTTCATACGTTCATCCACTTCCTGTATTTTGTTGATTGAATCTGCTGTATTATTAAGCGATGCTGTTTTCCCGGATAACTCCGGGGATGTTCTCTTATATCTTCGTGCAAGTATGTTCGAAATAACCGCAAATGCTGCTGCTGTTACAAAACCAAGCAGAGTGGCTATAAAAATCCAAAAATTTACGGGCTGTTGGCTGATGCCCGGATCAACATTAACGCCAGCTAGTAGCATTCTTATTGGCTTATCGTCTGCTATCAGTGTGCTGGATCCAAAAAGCATTGAGTGTTCTTCAAGTTCTGTTATATAACTGATAAGTTTCTGTTTTGCCGTTAGAGCCCTGTTAAGCGTAAGTTTGGAAACAATGTCGTTTGTTTGCGCCTGCACTATGAAAAAAATTACTCCCAAAGTGACAATAAATATCAGTGTAAATATAATATAGACATTGCTTTTTATTTTTTGCAAAACCACAGGAGCCCCTCCTTAGTCAATTCAAAAACAGAGTCAACACTTATGATATTATATCAACTAAAAGTTAAAAAAGGGAAGTAAAAAGAGTCGAGTTATTGCTTTCTTGTTAAGCCTGATTGAGTTTTTAAATTTTTTTTTAAGAGCATACAAAAGAGTTTATATCTGTTATAATGATTCTTAATGGTTATTATAGTATCTTTTTAAAAGTTATAAAGGATTTTATGGCTAGTCAAAATAAGATTGAAAAATTTTTTATTGAAAAATATCTTGATTCACTTTTGAGTAACTCGCAGACGCTTAAAGTTAATTTCAAAAGCAAAATTGTAATATTTAGCGATCTCCATATAGGCCGCAGAAATAGAAAAGATGATTTTCTTCATAATTCCTTAATGTTTATGCATGTGCTTGAGAATTACTATTTACCGCGCGGTTACACATTAGTTCTTAACGGAGATATTGAAGAGCTGCAGAGAAATTCTTTTCATAGAATAAAGGATAAATGGCCCGACCTTTATGCTCTTTTTGATAAATTTGATTCAGAAGGGAGATTTTATAAAATTATTGGAAACCATGATATTGAGCTAAATAAGTACAATAATATTAATGGTATAAGTAATGACATTTATGAAGCGATTATTCTTGACTTTGAAGGCAATAGCATGCTTGTTTTTCACGGGCACCAGGCTACAATGTCATTCATTCTTACTTCGAAATTTGTCAAATATGGGCTTAAGTATATTGCGCAGCCCCTTGGAATAAAAAATTTTACAAGATCTTATAATAGTCCTAAAATCCATAAGCTTGAACAATTTGTCTATGAATTTTCCACTCAAAGAAAAATTATCTCAATTATTGGACACACGCACAGGCCTCTTTTTGAATCACTTTCAGAAATCGATCTTCTGCGTTATAAAATAGAAACTCTTTTAAGGGCATATCCTAAAAAAAACAGTGACAACATAAAAAAAGTTAAGCAAATAGAAGCTGATATAGAAGATGAGATAAGAAAATATAAAGAGCAGATTAAAAAAATTTATGATGAAAAAAATGAATACAGGTTTAGAAGCAGTGTTTATAATCAGGAGCTTGTAATTCCGACAATATTTAACTCAGGCAGCGTTATTGGAAAAAAAGGCTTTACTGCTATTGAGATATCGGGTAATAATATTTCTCTTGTGCACTATTTTGACAGCAGCAAAAAGATAAAAAAATATTCTTATAGCGAAGAAAGGATAACGCAGATTGGCGATACTTCTTACTATAGAACTGTTTTAAAGAAAGATTCACTTGATTATATTTTTAGAAGAATAAAACTTCTTGCATAAGACCTAAGGTGTCTCTTGCTCTATTTCTTTGATTCCCGCGCTACCTTTTCAAATTCGTTTTTAATTTTTTTGAACACATCCACCAGCACAGAGTCAAAATGGCTGCCTGCCCCGTTCTCAATGATTTTACATGCATCTTCATGAGACAATGCTTTCTTGTAAGGCCGTTCGGATATAAGGGCATCGTATACATCGGCAACTGCCATTAAACGCCCCTCTATGGGGATGTTTGTGCCGCTCAGACCAACAGGGTAACCGCTCCCGTCCCATTTTTCGTGATGCGATCTTACAACAAGTAGCGCATGGTTTAAAAAAGCATGTTCTTTTGTTTTATGCATGATTTGTTCAATTGCATTCACTCCCACCAGTACATGGGTTTTCATTATTTCAAATTCTTCGGGTGTGAGTTTTTCTGGTTTATTCAGAATCAAGTCAGTTATGGAAATTTTGCCTACATCGTGCAGTTGCGCCGAAGGCAGGAAAAAATCCATGTTCCATTTTGATACTTCGCTCGCATATATCCCTTCCTTGATCATTTCGTTAACAAGAGCCTGCAAATAACGTTGAGTGCGGTATATATGCCCTCCTGTTAGTTTGTCGCGGAACTCTACGAGGTCAGCCACTGTAGAGAGAACTGCATTTTGAAGATCGGTTACCTCTGCAGTCTTTTCAGATACTTTTATTTCCAGGTTATCGGCATAATCCTTTAGGGCTGCCTGGCTTGCCAGTAATTCCTTTTTCTGCTGTACGATCAATAGCTGATTTGCGATACGTTTTAACAACAGCGGTCCGGAAAAAGGTTTAGTCACATAATCCACTGCTCCCAAATCAAACCCTTCCATTTCACTTGATTCATCGCCTTTGGAAGTAAGGAAGATAACAGGAATGTCTGCGAATTGGGGGGTGTTTTTAAGTTTTTTTATGGCTTCATATCCATTCATTTCCGGCATCTCTATGTCCAGGAGAATCATATCGGGGATAACGTTTTCAAGGAGTTCAAAAAGCCTTTGTCCCGATGTTACGGGATAGACCTCGTAAAATGTTTTTAACAAGTCTCTGCCCATTGTCAGGTTTGACTTGACATCATCTACTAAAATGACTTTACTTCTGGTGGTTTCCATTGTTATCCTCCTATGTCATAATCTGACAATTTTTTGATGACTCTCATAAAATCCGCTTCGTCCAGAGTTCCCCGGAGCCATTCAACAAGTCCGTTGTCATATTCGTATTCATAACGCTCAAGTTCGGCAATAGCCGCATCCGCTCCATCCATATCAAATTTTTTACTTGCTTCAAAAAGCTTTAGCAGAGTTTTACTGTCCGGCTTCTCTTTTTTAGTTTTAGGTTTTTTGCCCTCATCCATTTTAATTAGAAAGTCATCAAGGAGCGCTATAAACTGTTCGATAGTTTCAACAAAATCCTGGTTATTATTTGTTACAAAACCGAAATCACCTGATTTTGCAGCTTTTTCAAGTGCTTCTGCCTTAGTTCCGATTTTCTCGGCAAAAATACCCCGACTTGATCCCTTTATCCCATGTACTGTAATGGCGTAATCGGATAACGTCTCCTTCTGTACTCCTTTTACCTGTTCAATCATGGGTTTTGTATTAACGGCGAAAGAACGGAGGACTCCCAAATACAATTCTTTATCGCCGCCAAATCGTTGCATTCCTTTTTCTATATCCAGTTCATCATAATATTCTTTCACTGTGCGCCGGTCAAAGCCTTTTCGCCTATCTGGTATGAATCGCCTTTCTTTCACTATATTTTCATCTGTGCTGATTTGTTTGGTCTCAAGCAGCTTTTCATGTTCCTTATCACGTACCCATTGGCGGATAACAGTATCAAGGAGGGCTATTTCAACAGGCTTTGATATAAAAGCCTGAAAGCCATTTTTTAGAAACATCTTTTCATTTCCCGCTATGGCATTGGCAGTGAGCGCGATGACAGGAATGTTTTTTGCGTACTCCGTATTTATTTCCCGTATGAGCCGGGTTGCTTCAATACCATCCATACCGGGCATCATGTGATCCATGAAAATGGCGTTATAACGGACAGATTCGCTGCGGATGGCGTCGACAGCTTGCTGGCCGCTTGTCACACAGTCGATTTGCATACCATACGGCTTCATAAGACCTTTGGCAACGTCAAGGTTAATTACCACATCGTCAACTACCAGTACCCGCGCGTATGGCAGGCTTATTCGCGTTAGCCTGGAATCCCGTTCCCGTTTTTTCTCAAAATAATTAAAGGTTTTGAGATTCTCTGCTATTTTTTTGCCTATCACTGCTTCTTTTACAAATCCTTGAGGGATCTCTATTTTAAAAATGCTGCCCTTTCCGTACTCGCTCTCTACGGTAATAGTGCCATCCATTAAATCAAGTAGCCGTTTTGCGATAGGCAACCCCAGCCCGGTTCCCATGATCTTGCGGTTGGCCTGCGCATCCATCTGCACATAATCCTGGAATAAGTTTTCCATATGTTCGGATCGTATTCCCATGCCGGTGTCCCGAACATACGCGGTCATTAAAACTGTTTCATTGTCTTCCTGAATGCATCTTATGCCAAACTCGACTGTGCCTTCCCTTGTGTACTTGAAGGCATTTGACAAAAGATTGTTGAATATCTGTTTGATCCTTAATTCATCGCCAAAAAGCTGAGCAGGCAGATATTCAACAATCTTTTGTCAAATGCCTTCAAGTACACAAGGGAAGGCACAGTCGAGTTTGGCATAAGATGCATT
>Ga0123353_10000345_pt1 | contig 56768 bp, 54 predicted proteins | sample TergutLab28metaG_3_FD_92763 | JGI IMG/M metagenome (GOLD analysis project Ga0123353, IMG submission 92763) | Labiotermes labralis P3 segment gut microbial communities from Petit-Saut dam, French Guiana - Lab288 P3 | ecosystem: Host-associated > Arthropoda: Insects > Digestive system > Gut ... | reverse complement strand
GGTTCTTCTGGACGCAAACACTTGGAAGTGGGGCTGTGAAGGAATAAACGGCGGAACTTCCGTTTACACCTGCTCCGCACCCACAGCCCCTCCCGTAAACGGAGCGTGCGGGAGTGCGAATGGAGGTGCGTTTGCAATTGCTACGCCTCCTTCCGGGGCAGCCCTCTGTACTAGCGGAACAGCGTCCGCAGTAACAAGTCCGGGCGGCTGGTTTAGCTGGACATGTGAAGGCACACACAGCGGTACTAACTCTCCTCTCTGCACCGCCGCCGGACTCTCCGTCATAAACCTAGGCGTTACAGATACGAGAAACTCTATAGTAGTGCAAAACAACAAATTATATATGGCTCGTTTTACCGGGAATATAGTAGATGTGGTAGATTTAGCTAATAGTAATTCACTATCAACTATAAATATAGGCTGTACAGGCAATAGTCGGTTTATGACAGCATATAATAATAAAGTATATATGCCCTGTGCTACCAGCATAAAGGTGATAGATGCATCTAATGCCGTATCAACTATAAGTTTTCCACCTTATAGCACTAATGGTATAACAGCATATAATAATAAATTGTATCTTCCCGGAGCCAATAATCAGAGTTTATTAGATGTAGTAAATTTATCTAATAATGCTTTATCAACTATAAGTCTAACTGCCACAGTTAGTAGACTGGATATACAGGCACATAATAATAAATTGTATCTTACCCGTAACTCCGGCACATCAGCAGATAATTTACTAGATGTAGTAGATTTATCTAATAACACAGTATCAACTATAAATTTAGGTGTCGTAGCTAATAGATATAGAATGGCAGTATATAATAATAAGTTATATAGTCCCCGTGACTGTACCACAACAGGGTGTAATTTATTAGACGTAGTAGATTTATCTAATAATGCCGTATCAACTATAAATTTAGGTGTTGCAGCCGGCAAAGGCGGCGTAGCAGGGTATAATAATAAATTATATATTAGCCGTGATGCCGGTAATTTATTAGACGTAGTAGATTTATCTAATAATGCCGTATCAACTATAGATTTAGGTGTTTCTATCGGCAGATATGACATAACGCAGCAAGATAATAAATTATATATTATCCGCACTCCCTCGGGTAATGCAATAGACGTAGTAACCTTGCCGCCTGCTGATTAGCTCCGTTTCTGCTATGCTGGCGAAGGGGAATACGTGCATACAGCAATCTCATCTCCACACTCCTAACTCCACTCTCAACTCTCCACTCTTTTAAACTTCTTAAACATCTCCGCCCACTCGGCAGCAGGCAGTTTTGCAAAGGGTCCTTCGGCAGACTTCCAAAATTGCACCATCTTCGGAAATGCATTAACTTCTCTGTTGCCTACTTTCACTACATACTGATCCAGCGGAAATACGCGTATCCCTTCTATCTTAGATATTAGGTCAGCCCGGCTTTTGCCTTGCAGTCCTTCCTGTAAAACCGTATAGAACAGCATAGGATCATCTGTTCCTATGCGTCTTTTCGCCTCGGTCCTTCGGGATTTCAATGCCTCTGTCATGCGCACCGCAAGCTCTCTCATATTCGCATCATCGCTGCTTTCCGCTATGTATGCTGCTCTTACTATGTGATTCAACTGTACTTGCGTAACCTCAGGCAGCCAAATCAATATGGCACTCCCCATAAACGCAGCCCGTTCAAGATGCAGCACCTGTTCGCAAAATGAACATACCGTTACGTCTTCCTTGTTATGCCGTATGACTCGCTGATACTTCACAGAGCGGAAATCGCAGAAACGGCATGCGTAATTATCCCGCTCCAGCACTTTCTCAGGCTTTAGTTTCGGTTGAGACTTAGATTCGGAAGTCTCTTTGCCCTCGGCATCAAGATTGCTCCCAATGCCGAGTATAAGAGGTAGTAAGGACACGAGAAATCCTATCGTTAAAAGAGTGTACTAAAACGTTATTGCCGTGAAATTGGATTGTTGTCCGCCAACAGTGGTTTCACCGGTTTTGAGAAGCATACCGGCAACAAACGGAGCAGCCAAGAACGCAGCGCCTGCACCGGTCTTTCCAAGACCTTTGTTTAAAGGAGGATCGCCAGTACCTTGCGCATGTTTCCTTAAGTCTGAAATACCGGCAACCATCATAACCGCACCCATGACGTAAGAGATATAACTCACGGCCCTGGCAAAGGGTTCTGCTACGTTGTTCTGAGCCTTGTTAACCGCTTCGTTAAAACCCTGCGCCGCAACTTCCGGAGCAACCATAGTGAATAACGCTGCAATCGCAAGCCCGGTTATCACATCGCCTACCAACAATTTGTTTTTATTAGAAATCATAATCTTTCTCCATTTACAGTTGTTATAAAAATACTAAAACTCAAAAGCAGTGAACTTAGAGCCTTCGCTGCCTACGGTTTCTTTACTGGTCTCAAGCAGCATACCGGCTACGAACGGAGCAGCCAAGAACGCAGCACCTGCGCCTATTTTTCCGAGACCTTTGTTCAAAGGCTCGTTAGCAGGCTGATCAGCGTGTTTTTTCACGCCTGCTATACCTGCAACCATCATAACCGCACCCATGACGTAAGAGACATAACTTACAGTCTTGGCAAAGGGTTCTGCTATGTTGTTCTGAGCAGCGCGCACCGCCTCATTCAAGGTATCGGCATAAGCAGCATCAGGCGCAGCCATAGCAAACAATGCCGCAATCGCAAGCCCGGTCACAACATCGTTAAAAAGTTGTTTTTTCATTTTAGAAGTCATTTTAAGTCTCCTTTTCTAACTGTATTGTAGAATATAAACACAATAAATTAAAATATACTTACCACCGTTATACCATATTTTCCCTGTTTCCTAATACCAATATTTACTCATTGTTGTATCAAATTAGAGCCGAACGTCTTATCCATAAGTTCAAGGAACTGACCGATATTTACCGCTAAACAGCCGCCCAAAATATGGGTAAGTCCTTGAGTTAGGCTGGCATTGCCGCCGCTGGCGTCCATAACCTTTTTAAGTATTAACCAGCCGCGGACAAAAGCGATAAGTCCCACTATCTGTACGAATTGTAAAGCGGCATGTATGGCTTTTTTGAAACGCTCCATCTCGTCTGCTTTAGTGCCTAAGATACCCTCAACTGTGCCCCAATTAAGCTCGTAAGCCTTCTCTGTGCCTCCGAATAAAGAGGCCAGCATCATATCCAGATTAGTACCGATAGTCATCAGCAAAGCACCGAAGCCCAAATGCACCAATATAGTCTGTATAGAGTTAGTCTTTGGATCCTGCCCTGCCTTAGAAGCCTTCATAAGACCGGATATCAGGAAAAACAGCCCCGCCAATATAGCTACTAAGGAAATGACCAGCCGTATAGGATCACGTATATTCTCTATAAACTTCTCCATCATATGGTCCAGTCCTCTGCCGCCGCCGGAGACGCCGCCCGGAGTGCAGTTTTCAAGTCCTGCATTTCCTGCGGTATAGAAACTGTTGACAATAACGGAGAATATACCGGGCAGAGCGAACAAACACGCAGCTCCGAACAAGAACAAAAGGGGTACTCCCAGATGTACCTGTCCTCCGCCTTCAGAGTGTTTGCGTAAATAGTGTATGCCGTACATCATGGCAACTATAGCACCGCAGTACGCTACCCATTGAAAAGCATTGCCGAGCGGTCTGGAGTTTTCAAAAGCATTACACAATAATGCTCCGAAGGTGTCCGCACCTTGGGTAGTCTGGGCGAAAACCGCATCCGGATAAAAGAAAAAGACAGCAAACAAGGCTAAGAAACACGCCTTAATTAAAGGACTGTCTTTTGTTAAAAAAGCTTTTGTGAATACAATATTCAGCAAAGTATACCTCTTTAAATAAAATATAACTTCAATCTACAATTTCATAGTACCATTAAAGATTTAATTTATTTTTAATTTATTTTCTTTTTTCCTATATTTTAGTAAAATATTATATAAGATAGTCTATTTTTATATAATTTAAAAGCAATAATAATCAAACAGTTAATGAAAAAAAGAACTTTCAGACCTAAAAATACAGTTAATTTTGATGCAGATGCTCACAATATTTATGACTCTACGCCGATAAAAGTGAGAATGTGCGACCATGAGGGCTGCCTTGAAAAAGGAGAATACCCTGCGCCTAAAGACAGGGATAATCTTAGCGAAAGGTACTATTTTTGCTTGGAGCATGTCAGAGAATACAACAAAGCATGGGATTTTTTTAAGGGAATGAGTCCCGAGCAAATAGAAGCATACATCAAACACGCATTTGTCTGGGAACGTCCCACATGGGGGTACAGAAGCGTAAAGTCCGGCAATGCCGCCGAGCAGGAAAGAATGTTCAAAGAGGCAAGAGCTAAGGCTTTCGGCGATATTTTCGGAGATAACTCCGGCGTAGACGACGAGTCCAGAGAGACAACATCGAAATACTATCCGCCGGAACTTTGCGGAGCTCTTAAAGAGTTGGAGCTTTGTCCGCCTGTTACGTTTTCTTCCGTAAAAAAGCAGTACAGGCTTTTAGTAAAAAAGTATCACCCGGACTCTGCATCGAACGAAAACAAGGACGAGGAAAAATTCAAACGCATAAGCGCAGCATTTGCTTCTCTGAGAAAATCATATAAGGGAATGTGAGATTACCTGCTTATATCTCGGTAAAAGTTCTCGTGAGAACCTAAATCAATCATCGTGAGTATAACATCGCCGTTCTTGTGAACAGTATAGCCTAAAAGAGTAAGCTGTTTTAATACCTTGAACTTATATACTCTAAGCCAAGACAAATTAACAGTCTTTTGTACGCCTATATCCGGGTTTTCTATGATGTCATTGATTGCTTTGTTGACTTCAGGCAACTGATTGCTGTGCAGTTTTTTATACGCCTTTTTGAAGCGTACAGACTGGATTATGGTTGTCATTGTGTTCTGAACTCAAACGGAGTTGCTTCGCCGCGTTCACATTCCGCTTTGCCCTCTAAAGCTCCTTTGATAAAGCTGAGCGGCAAATCAGGATTTTCATCTGCCAGTTTGCCGAGATAGCACCAATATTCTATTTGCTTTTGAACAGTGCGAAAGTTTAATTTCGCATACATCGTTGCTTCATCAGCAATTTCTGGCGGTAGTGTTATTGTAATAGACATATTTACAGCTCCTTTATTTTGTACCTAAACTATACCACAAAACCGCGCTTTTCACAAGTTTTTCATTTCCTCGCAAGGTAGTTCTCAAGCCAATGAATGTCGTAGTTGCCGCTCACAAAATCCGGCTCTTCTATTAAATCTATATGCAGCGGTAATGTAGTATCCACTCCCGTAATCACAAACTCTTCCAAACAACGCTTCAGTCTTAGCAAACACTCATTCCTCGTAGAACCGTGCACTATGAGTTTTGCTATCATGCTGTCATAATAGGGCGGTATGCGGTACCCCTCGTACAATGCGCTGTCAATGCGCACTCCAAGCCCGCCGGGCGGGTGATAGCTGGTTATCTCTCCGGGATTAGGTATAAAAGTCTTAGGATTTTCCGCGTTTATCCGGCACTCTATAGAATGACCGTTTATAGTAATATCTTTCTGAGTAAAACTTAGCTGCAATCCCTCCGCTACCCGTATCTGTTCGCGCACAAGATCTATATCCGTAACCATTTCGGAAATAGTGTGCTCTATTTGCAGTCTTGTGTTCATCTCTATGAAATAGAACTCGCCGTTCTCGTACAGAAACTCCACAGTCCCGACTCCTCTGTACTTCAGGCTCTTTGCGAGTTTAACAGCTATCTTTCCAACTTTTTCCCGCTCCTGTTCATTTATTCCCGGAGAAGGAGTCTCTTCTAAAACTTTCTGATGTTTTCTCTGCAAAGAGCAGTCTCTTTCTCCAAAATGTATGACATTCCCCAAAGTATCGCCTATAAGCTGCACCTCTATGTGGCGCGGCTTTTTCAAATACTTCTCCATATAGATTTCATCGTTTCCAAAGGCAGCCAGTGCCTCGCTTTTAGCAAGAGCAAATGCCTCTTCCAGCATAACCTCGTTGTCTGCTACCTTCATGCCCTTGCCGCCGCCTCCTGCGCTTGCTTTTATCAGCACAGGATACCCAATCTTCGCCGCAGTCTCTTTAGCGTGTTCAATATCTTCCAGCATTCCGTCAGAGCCGGGAACAATAGGAATGCCTAATTTCTGTACTGTCTTTTTAGCTGAAATCTTGTCTCCCATTAATCTTATGTCGTTTGGAGAAGGTCCTATGAACGTAAAACCGTGCTCTTCAACCATTTCTGCAAAATCGGCATTTTCGGACAAAAAGCCTATGCCCGGGTGTATGGCGTCAGCTCCTGTAATAGACGCTGCTGTAAGTATAGCCGGAATATTCAGATAGCTAAGTTTCGCAGGCGCAGGACCAATGCAGACGCTTTCATCTGCCAAGCGAACGTGCATAGCGTTTGCATCTGCCGTAGAATGTACCGCAATAGTACGAATTCCCATCTCTTTGCAGGCACGGTGAATTCTTAAAGCTATCTCTCCGCGATTTGCTATGAGTATCTTTTCAAACACTAGCTTTTCCCTTTATTCTATGATGAGGAGAGTTTCCCCGTATTCTACAGGTTTTGCATCTTCTACCAAAATCACGCCGACTCTGCCGGATCTGGGAGCTTTAATAGGATTCATAACCTTCATCGCCTCTATGATTAACAGAGTATCCCCTTCTTTTACAGCGTCTCCGGTCTTCACAAAAGGAGGAGAATCAGGAGAAGGAGCCATATACACGGTTCCTACCATAGGCGAAGTTACTGGCATTCCGGAAGGCAAAGCCTCTGTTTTATGGGTTTCATCAGCGGAAGAGGGGGCTTGAACCGCTGGTGCCGCTCCCTGAGGAGCCATTACAACCTGCTGAGGAAGAGACTGAGTCATTATAGGCTGAGGACCTACGCAGCGTATTCTGCTTGAGCCGTGAGCGCATTCTATTTCGCTTAGTCCGGTCTCTTCTATTAATTTCGCCAATTTACGTATAGCCGCAGTGTCTATATCGAACTGTTTCGGCTTTGAAGTCTTTGCAGTCATTTTATCGCTACCATAATTGTTATAAAAGTAAACCTGTATCGCAGGGTATAGTTAATATTTTTTGTAACATTCCTAACCCTTTATACAACTTTTTCAGCTGAAAGAATACATTTTATTGCATTTTGCACGGCATAAACGTATCCGTCAATTCCGCAGCCGCAAACCACTGATTTTGCTATAGAAGAAATGTATGAATAATTTCTAAACTCTTCTCTGGCGAAAATATTTGATACATGCACCTCGAAAACCGGCAGTTTTGTTAAGGTTAACGCGTCTAATATTGCTATGGAGGTATGAGAAAAAGCCGCTGCATTTATCACTATGGCAGAGTACTTGTCTCTGGCTTCCTGTATCCACTCTATGAGTTCGGATTCGGAATTGGACTGTTTAAAGTCTAGTGTGAAGCCGTCTTTTACTGCTGCATCTCTGCATAATTTCTCAGCAGTCTCTAAAGTATCGCAGCCGTAAATGCCAACTTCCCGAATCCCAAGCAAGTTGAGATTCGGGCCGTTGACTACAAGGATTGCCCTGGGCATTACTTCTTCTTAGATCTTGCTTCTGCAATAATCTGCTTGAACTGATCAAGCTGCAAAGCACCCGGGAACACATTATCGTTGACTATGAAGAAAGGAGTTCCTTCTACGCCGAGTTCACGTCCTAACTTCATGCTGTCGTCCAGCATAGCTTGAATCTTAGGATCCGCCATGTCTTTTTTCAGCTTATCAACATCGAGTCCAACAGTCTTGGCGATTTCCATTATACTGTCGTTGGTTAAAGCACCGCTGTGCTTCATAAGAGCGTCATGAAACTCTTTGAATTTCTTCTGTCTGTTGCTTGCCAAAGAAGCCTTTGCAGCCTCAACGGCATTAGGTCCTAACACAGGGAAATTCTTATAAAGAATCTTGACATCTTTATCATCTGCAATCAGCTGAGAAAGAACGTCCGAAGCACGTTTGCAGTACCCGCAGGTGTAGTCAAAGAACTCTACGATTACGATCTTGCCCTTAGGATTGCCTCCGACAGGGGTATTAGCATCATCGTAAATACGCTTCTTTTCTGCTGTCAGCTTTTCTTTTATTCTAGTTTCGGCAGCAGCCATTTCTTTTCTCTGTAGATTCTGAATAGCAGTTTTCAGAATTTCAGGTTCCTTGTTTGTGACTAACTCTCTTATCATATTCTCTATCTCAGTGCGCTGTTCCGCAGTAAAAACATCTGCGGCCACAGAAGGCTGAGCAATCAAAAGAGTAATAGCAAAAGCAAAAATTGTAAAAATAGATTTACGCATAGCATCTCCAAAAATTATTTTGTGAATTTGTCTTGAGACCTTAACTTAAGAATCTCACGTCATACTAGCCTGATTATTTATTTAAAAGAAACAAAAATATTTCAATTGAGGATAATTTTTTATTTTTATGCTTATTTTCGCTGCGGCGGGCAGGGGATTTTACATGTTATGAACAATCTCAGAGCGGATTTTCTGCCTCAGAATGTCAATAGGCACCAGCTGGCTGCCTGTTTCATAGCACCAGAAAGTCCAGCCGTTGCACGCAGGCAGCCCTTGAACCATGGCTCCGACCTTGTGTATGGAGCCTGTAATGTCGCAAGCCTGAATAGTAGCGTCAGCCTTGACCTTAGCTTTGTGTTTATGCCGTTCATCGAAAAGCCACTGTCCCGGTCTTATGAGACCTCTTTCGATGATAGTGCCGAAAGGAATTCTGGGCTCTTCCCGTTTAGAAGGAGTCAAAAGAATATCGATGTTCTCAGGCGGCTGAATAGATTTAATCCTCTTTTCCGCATGTTTTGCATAGGTTTTGTCCATATCAATGCCTATGAAATGGCGACCCAGCATTTTGGCAGCGGCTCCTGTTGTTCCGGAACCAAAGAAAGGATCTAAAATCACGTCTCCGGGCTTAGTAGAGGAAAGAATAATCCTATACAGCAAAGACAGAGGCTTCTGAGTAGGGTGAACTTTATTTCCGAGTTCATCTCTGAGGCGTTCATTTCCCGAGCAGATAGGAAGCAGCCAATCGCTGCGCATCTGTTTTTCGTCATTGAAATTCTTCATAGCGTCATAATTAAAGCAGGGCTTGGCGGTCTTGGAAGTACCAGCCCAAATAAGAGTCTCGTGAGCGTTGGTGAAGCGTTTGCCTCTGAAATTAGGCATAGGATTAGTTTTGCACCATATGACATCGTTAAGTATCCAAAAACCCAGATTTTGGAGAATGCAGCCTACGCGGAAAATGTTGTGATAGCTGCCGATAACCCACAAAGAGCCGTTAGGTTTTAGAATGCGTTTTGCGGCGGACAGCCACTCTACAGTGAACTCGTCATATGCGGCGAAGTCTTGGAATTTGTCCCAGTCATCGTCTACGGCATCCACCAGAGAATTATCAGGGCGGGTAAGATCGCCGTTCAGCTGTAGGTTATAAGGAGGATCGGCAAAAACAGCGTCTACGGAAGCAGGAGGCAGAGAATTCATAAGAGAAATGCTATTGCCTATGAGAATAGAGTCAATAGGAAGAGAAGAAACAGAAGCTGCGGCTTTTTTCGAGGTTTTTGAGACAGAAGTCTGTGATTTCTTTTTAGAAGAATTCGTCATGTTGCCCGGTGTTTTTAGAAGTTTAGAATGTCCGGAAAATCTTCTCAGAAATAGTTTAAGAAATGATGAAGCCTCACTTTTTAGGCAATGCCAGTCTTATATGCAGCTCCTGCAGTCTGTCCAAAGGAACTTCGCTGGGTGCCTGCATCATAAGGTCTTCGGCTTGCTGGTTCAGCGGAAATACTATGATTTCTCTTATGTTCGGCTCATCGGCAAGAAGCATTATGATTCTGTCTATTCCCGGGGCAGAGCCTGCGTGAGGGGGTGCTCCCAGTTTAAGTGCGGAAAGCATTCCGCCGAACCTGCCTTCCAGCTCTTCCTTAGTATAACCGGCTATTTCAAATGCTTTATACATGACTTCAGGCAGATGATTCCGAACTGCGCCGGAAGAAAGCTCTATGCCGTTGCAGACAATATCGTATTGGTGCGCTTTAATAGTCAACGGGTCTTGAGAGAGCAAGGCATCTAATCCTCCCTGAGGCATAGAGAACGGATTGTGTGAGAAATCAATTTTCTTTCTTTCCTCATCGTATTCGAACATAGGAAAATCTACAATCCAGCAGAAGCGGTATGCGTTCTTTTCAATGATGTCCATTTCCCGTGCTATCTTAGTAAGAGCTGCGCCTGCCATTTTGACAGCTTTAGGAGTCTCATCGCATATGAAAAACACTGCGTCTCCGTCTTCGCAAGATGTAGAGGCTCTTAAAGCCTGTTGGGCTTCTGCGCCGATGAATCTGGCAATAGGACCCTTTCCTGCGCCGTTTTCAAACAGCACATATCCGAGTCCGGGTGCGCCCAATTCTCTAGCCCAGTCATTCAGCTTATCAAAGAAGCTGCGCGGACGGGTCAATACTGAAGGTGCTCTTATAGCTTTTACGCAGCCGCCTTTATCAATGATGCTACTGAAAGCGCGGAACTCTACATCGGCTCTTTTGAATACTTCCGTAACGTCCGTGATGACCAGAGGGTTTCTCAAGTCCGGCTTATCAGTGCCGTATTTCGCCATAGCCTCTTCATAGGGTATTCTTACAAAAGGATAAGGAGAAACAACAGGCTTCTGAGACTTATTAAAATCACCGAATTTATCGAATACTCCGTGCAGGACAGGCTCTATAGTATTAAACACATCTTCTTGGGTCACAAAGCTCATTTCAAAATCAAGCTGGTAGAACTCGCCCGGGCTTCTGTCGGCTCTGGCGTCTTCGTCTCTGAAACAAGGAGCTATTTGAAAGTACTTATCAAAGCCTGCTATCATAAGAAGCTGTTTGAACTGCTGAGGAGCCTGAGGCAGCGCGTAAAACTTTCCCGGGTGCAGTCTGCTGGGGACTAAGAAGTCTCTGGCACCTTCCGGGCTGGAAGAGGTCAATATAGGAGTCTGAAACTCTTTAAACCCTGCCTCCCACATTTTTTGTCTCAGATACGCTATAACATCGGAACGCAGTTTCATGTTGCGCTGCATTTGTTCTCTGCGCAAATCCAGAAAACGATACTGGAGTCTCACAGCCTCGCCCGTGTCTGTGTCGACTTCGGAATTCACCTGCAAAGGCAAAGGAGCAGCCATGCTTTGGACTACGAAGTCTTCTATCTCTATTTCGATTTCTCCGGTGGCAAGTTTAGGATTCTTAGTATCGTCCGGACGCTGCACTACTTTGCCGGTAATAGTCATCACGCTTTCGTTCTTCACGGTTTCTACTATGTGCAGCAAAGGACTCTCCGTATCAATAACACACTGAGTTATGCCGTAATGGTCGCGCAGGTCTATGAACAAGAGGCCGCCGTGGTCTCTTTTTCTGTGAACCCAACCGGACAGCCGGACTGTTTGGTCTTGGTGAGTAAGGCGCAGTTCTCCGCAAGTATGAGAGCGATAGTTGTGCATAGTATGCTTCCATTCTAGAATCTGGTTAATTTATCTATAATTAGCACACATTAAAGAGATTGGGAATAAAATTTGTGGGTAAGGAATTAATGTGGTTGATATTAGAGAAAATCACGTTTAAGATAAGGACATGAATTTGAAACCGCCGGGGCGGTTCGGTAGTAAGGCGAGTGTGGTACTTTATAGTTAATTTCGAAATTTTGCCGCATTTACCTATTGCCGTGAAAATAGTTCTGGGGAATGTTCCCCTTGATGAAATGTTAATTATGCTAAACGCTTCAAAGTAAGCGTTAAGCTCAACCGATTTGCCTTCTTATAGCTAAAAGGCAGCCTTTTATTTTGGGGTCTGGGCTATCAAGCGGGCGGGAGAAGTAAATGACTAAACGTATGTTGGTGGATGCCTCACATCCAGAGGAAACTCGTGTAGCTATAGTAAATAACAATGCGCTCGAGGATTTTGATTTTGAAAAAACTCATAAAAAACAGCTCAAAGGCAATATATATCTGGCGAAAGTGATACGCATAGAGCCGTCTTTGCAGGCTGCGTTCGTAGAATACGGCGGCAATAGACACGGCTTTCTGCCTTTTGACGAGATACATCACGACTATTTCAGAATTCCGGTAGCGGACAGAGATTCTGAAGACGAATTGCCGGAAGAAGATGAAGAGGTTAGCGAGGAAGAGAAATCTTTTGAAGCTGCCGCGCATGAGCATGTTGATGTTGCAGCGGAAGAGAGCGTTGCAGAGCCTGTTGTTGAACCACCTCATGAAGAGAGTGCGAAAGAGACGAACCTGTCTTTGGATTATGATGTAAATACCGGACTTATAACGGATTTTGGGAATGCTGTTGTAGAGCCCCTGTTTGATAACGGTAAAATGGAGGATATACAGTATAGTGCCAGAGAAGAAACTGCGGAGTGGAGAAGGGAAAAGCACGGCAGGATTAACAGAGAGCATAAATATAAGATACAAGAAGTAATAAAACGCCGCCAAGTGATGCTGGTTCAGGTGGTGAAAGAAGAAAGAGGGAATAAAGGGGCGACAATATCTACGTTTCTGTCATTGGCAGGCAGGTATTGCGTTCTGATGCCCAATACGGACGGGCACGGAGGAGTAAGCAGAAAGATAACAAGCCACCAAGACAGAAGGCGCATGAAAGAAGTTTTGGACAAACTGGAAACGCCTGAAGGAATGGCGGTTATTTTGCGTACTGCTGGTATGGAACAGGAGCCTCAGGAAATACAGCGGGATTTAGAGAATTTATTGAAGCTGTGGAATGGGATACGGGAACAGACATTGGCATCTACGGCGCCGTCTCTGATTTATGAAGAAGCCGATTTGATAAAGCGTTCGCTAAGGGATTTGTACACTGCTAACGTGGAAGAGATACTGGTCGCGGGAAAGCAGGGCTTTGACAAGGCCAAAGAGTTTGCAAAATCCATAATGCCGGATGCAGAACAGAAGATAAAGCTGTACGAGGACTCCGTGCCGTTGTCTATGAAGTACAATGTGGAAAAGCAGATAGACCAGCTTTACAATCCGATAGTACAGTTGAAATCCGGGGGATATATAGTGATAAATCCTACGGAAGCGTTGGTGTCCATAGACGTGAACTCCGGAAGGGCTACGAAAGAGAGACATATAGAAAGTACTGCGCTTAAGACTAATCTGGAAGCGGTTGATGAGATAGCAAGGCAGCTGAGGCTGAGAGATTTGGCAGGGCTGATAGTGGTCGACTTCATAGATATGGACGACGGGAGAAATAATTCTGCGGTTGAGAGGCGCATGAAAGAGGCTATGAAGCAGGACAGGGCGCGGATACAGATAAGCAGATTGTCTATGTTCGGACTTATGGAGATATCGAGGCAGAGGCTGAGGCCGAGCCTTACGGAGATTAATTTTGAAAAGTGCGTACACTGCGCAGGCATGGGAATGGTGAGGACAGTGGACTCTAGGGCGATATTTGCATTGCGGCAGATAGAGGAAGAGTGCATCGCAAAGGCCGGCAATGATTTAATAGTGCAGCTTCCGACCAGCGTTGCGATGTATATATTGAATCAAAAGAGAACGCAGCTTTGCGGCATAGAACAGAAATATGGAGTAAGCGTATTTCTTAGAGGAGATGACAGCACGGCAACTGGAGATGTAAAGATAGAGCGTGTGAAGTCATGGGCAAGAGGGGAAGACACGGCTTTACAAGACTCGGAAGAGGAGCATGAGCATAAGGAAGAAGGAGCACCTGAAAAAACTCCTAAGGGCAGAATGGTGAAGGGAAGAAGAGGGAAATTTGTCCGCGGTAAAGGCAGAGCGGCTCCTGCGGAGGAGAAGGCCAGTATAGCGGAAGATGATGTTTTGGCAGATATAGAAGACAATATCGGCAATGCGGCAGTGGGAATGGCACCGGCAAAGAGTCAAGACACAGAGCGCAGGGGCAAGCGCAATATACGTTCGCCGAACAGGGGAAGAAGAAGTTTCGGAGGTAAAAGAGTAAGAAGTATAGATAATGAGGCAAAGCCGTTTGCAGCAGAGGCTGTTGAAACGGAAAATAAGCCGCAGAATGTTGAAGAAAAGCCGGAGGCTAACAAAAATAACGGGCGGAACAAAAGGCATAACTCTGACGACAGGTTCTATAGCGGAATGAGCATTCATGACATAGACACAACGCCGAAGGACTATAAGAGCGAGTCCGTAAAAGATTATAAGAATGTGCTGTCTGATAAAGAGATATCGGCTCGCAGCAAAGCAATCCGCTCACCTTACGAAATAAATCCTGAGGTAGACAAGCCAAAGGGTGGGTGGTGGAAAAAACTTACCGGACAGGACTAATGCAAACAAAAAAACCGCCCCGCAACAAAGACTTTTGGTATTACGTTATATGCGGAGTTCTGATAGCGGCATCTTTTGTGTACATAATGTTTCCGGCAGGATATGGAAACAAGACAATAGAGCATAAAGAGTCAGTATTTAATTTGCAGGACAAACCATCGGGGCAACAGAACTCATCGTGTCCGTTGAGGTGGGAGAGGTTTGGCGGGTATATTTGTTCTTTTGGAGTAAGGAGCGTTCAGGATTTTGAGAAATGCTTTAATGCGCCTATAACAAAAGGAAGCGAAGCGAGAAACTTCTTGATAAAAAGATATATGCAAGACAACCAGAATAAGCCGGAAATAAGATACATAATGCCTGACACGGAGGGGACTTATGTAAATGCGTCTCCGGGGCACCCGCTTAGAGTGTTTGTATTGAAGTCTGATAACGGCGGGCTGGCAGCGGATGTCTACGGAGTGTTGTACGTACAAAGAGATGTTTGTAATATATCTTCAAAGGGCAGAATGTGAAAAGAAGTGTGGAGTTAGGAGTGTGAAGTGTGGAGTGCCCCTATTATTGTCATTCCCAAGCTCCCTCTTGTCATTCCCGCGGAGGCGGGAATAGGGCAAGCCTGATGTTATTCCAATGTTTAGGTTTTTAAAAAGAATTTTTTCTTTTAAAACTAATTCACATAAATTATAATGTATGCGATTCTTGCAGCAAAATGAGAGAAGAGAACAGATGAAAAGACGGAATTACCCAACAAAATCAATATCTTACCCCCCCCCCCCCCCCACTTAACTTTTTGTTTATTAAGGGCTTTTTGGAAATCAGGAACTGCTTAGGTGCGTATTCCCCTTCGCTGGCGAAGGGGAATACGTTAATGCTCATCGTGGCTCTCGGACTTACATTGATAACATCTAGTGCCATGGCAGAAGAAAAGTCGCTTTGCAAAGTTGGGACTGTTGCGAATCTTGTTCAGAGCGGGACTACATGGACGTGGACATGCGAAGGAATACATGGCGGCAAAAGTAAATCCTGCGCTCCGAAAATAAATGGTAAGTGCGGAACAGCGAATGGAGTTGCAACTGCCACCGCACCAACAACTACTCGTTGCTCTGCAGGAACGGCAGGTACAGTAACAACTAATGCTACGACCTTTACTTGGTCATGCGCTGGAATAAATGGCGGAAATGATGCAAATTGCTCTGCTCCTAAGTTAAACCCAGTGAATGGTGTGTGTCGAGCAGTGAGCGGGCAAAACCCGGGATGTTCGGCAGGAGCAATGTCTGGTGTAACCATGAATATCGGTACAGCATCTTGGAATTGCCTCGGTTCAAATGGCGGAAGTAATGCCAATTGCAGCTGCAGATGTACATGCAGTACTCCCAATCCCAGCTGTCCGCAAGGTTGGAATTGCTGCTACTAACAGCAACTTTGCCCACTCCTGCCTTCGCAGGAGTGACAGTGATAGAGTTGCAACAACTAACTGCTATTATATATCGCTGCTTGGTGGCTTCTTATTCGGATCAACACCATATTGACCCTCAAAAGTACGTCCGTCAGTTGTCACGCCTCCGTAAGGAGATACAATTGTTGTAGCTACTTCGCGAAAATCTGAAAAAGAACTTTGATAACTAATTTCTTTTGTTACTGCTCCATGAGGAGACACAGTTATTTTAGAGTCAATACAGTCGTCACACGTGTTATTAACTGTAACTGTTTTGTCAGGAGCTAAGTCTAATATAAGATTTCCTTCAGCATCCTCTACATATAATCGTCCGTTATGGTATATTTCTACTCGAGAACCATCAGATCTCTCGTGTTTTACGATAGGCACATTTCTAAATATGTCATCGGTTACAGTTACTGCATTTTTGCTAGGCAGTGTAACTCTTATACTTTCATACTCATTAAGATCAAAAAGGTAAAAATTCGCAGTCTTCATAATTATATCCTTTTAAATGAAAATCATCGTCTATTAATAACACCGGTATTTACTTTCATAAAGAGAATTGTATGGTTAACGCTACGCAGCATCAGAAGCAATCTCTGAAATAGTGTTCTCAAGCGTGCTCTCTAACGAGATTTTTTTACCGTCTCTTATGGCTACGGCGTTTTCCAAATCTACGGATACCAGCTGAGAAACGCCTTTTTCACTCATAGTCACTCCAAAGAGCCTGTTCATTCTTGCCATAGTAATGCGTTGGTGAGTGATAATCAGAAATCTAGCTCCTGTTTCATCTGCGATTTTCTCTATGAGATCACAGAATTTGTTTATGTTGCTTTCGTCTAAAGAAGCCTCTGCCTCGTCCAGAACGCATATAGGCGAAGGGTGCGTTTTGAAAACCGCAAACAATAACGCCAATGCCGTCAAAGTCCGCTCGCCTCCGGACAGCAAAGAGAGTGCCTGCATTTTTTTGCCCGGAGGAGCTGCGTATATTTCTAAGCCCGCATTCATAGGGTCTTCCGTGTTCGTTAATTCTATATATGCTTTGCCGCCGTTGAAAAGAGTTTTGAACAGATTTTGGAAATGCTCGTTCACCAAAGAGAATGCCGCTTGCAGTCTTTCATGGGCTTCTGAATTGAGTTTATATATTCCCTGTCTCAGCTTTGAGATTGCGCTTATAAGATCGTCTTTTTCTTTATTCAGCAAATCAATTTTTTCTTCTAACACATGAGCCTCTTGTTCGGCGCACAGGTTTACAGCACCGATACTGTCTCTGTCGTATAAACACTTCGAGAGTTTTTGCTCTAATACAGATATCTCTTCATTCGTATCTCTTGCTATATCGGCTAACCCTGAAACATCACTGCAATTCAGTTTTTCCTGCATTCTTGTTTGCAAGGAAACAAAGCGTTCTTGCGCAGATCTTATATCGCTTTCAGCACGAATCTTATGTTCACGCTCCTTAATTATGGACTGCTCTTGGAGTTTAAGCTCTTTTTCTATAGAGGTAAGCTCCTGTTCTTTTGCAATAAGAGCATCGCTTGCAGTACTCCTCAGAGTCTCAATCTCACCAAGTTCATTCAGCAAAACCCCGTGCGTCTCTTGTATCTTGGATGGCCGCAGCTCCAGCTCTTGAAGTTTAATCTCCAGCTCTTTAATGCGTTCGGAAAGAGAAGTAATGTGTTTATCCGCATTAGAAATCTGGCTCTGCCAAACAGTCACTTCAGAATCTATGGCTTTTATGCGCAGAGCGTTCATTTCCTGTTCTCTGACAAGGCGTAAATGTTCATTGTTGTATTCGGATTGTTTGGCTCTTAGATTGGCAAGCTCGGTTTTCTTGTTAGATATTTCTTCCTGCTTGTCTGCAACAGGAGGCAAAAGAGCCAGCTCGGAACGTATTTCAAGCAGCCTGTTGTCAAAAGCGGAAATATCGGATTTTGTCTTTAACAAACCCTCGTTCACAATAGAGATTTTTGAGTTGAGAGCAGTAACTTCTTTTTCCTGTTTGGCAAAAACATCTCTTGCGTCATTCAGTGCGGAAAAAGCGAGTTTCAAAGTTTCTCTGGATTTATGCTCCTGCTCTTGACGCTGATTGAAAAATTCCAAAGACTGTTCCAACGCGCTCTTGGAATTAGAGCATTCGGTTTGTGCGGATTGAATTTGTTTTTCTATGGACTTTAATCTGTTTCTCTGTTCAAGACGGGCAGCTGCCTCGGTCTTTGCTTCCGGAGTCAATGTCCAGCCGTCCCAACGCCATGCCCAGCCGTCTCTGCTTACAATAGTCTGACCTGCTTTTATGGAGTTTATAATTGCCAGTCCTTGCTCTTTTGTGCCAACTATGCCTATTTGAGAGAGAGACAAAGACAATTCCGAAGGAGCCTCTACAAAATTCAAAAGGGGCGCGGCTATGGAAGGCAAATCCTGTTTTGGAATTTCCGAAGAGGGCAGCCGCCAGTGCTTTGAAGAGTTAATATCCAAAGAAGCATTCAAAGCCTCGCCAAGCGCAATCGCTAAAGTTTTCTCCAACCCCTCATTCACAGAAATCAGATCAATAATCTTTTGCGCATCATCAAGTCTGTCCTCTGAAAGCAGAGCCTCCAGCGCATCTCTTTCGGCAATCAGTTTGGCAACTGTTGTCTCTGTTTTCTGCACTATTTCCCGCGCTTGAGAAAGCAGCATGTCCGCCTGATTATAAAATTCTTCCGCGTCATGAGCCTCTTCCTGACGTTTAGAAAATTCTTCTTCAGTCGCCTTGACTAAACTTTCAGCCATTGCGAGATCCGGACGCTTTTCTATTTCATCAGTTATACCTAAATGCTGGGCTTCCAAGTTGTGCAGCCGCTCAGCCTCTTTTATCTTCTTATCTTCTATAGACAAAGCCTCTCTCTCCAACGCTTCCCTTCGCGCCTCGGTCATTGCAGTCTCGTGTACAAGAGCATTCAGTTCAGTATCAAGACTCTCTACTTTTCCTAAAACCTCATCAAGCAAAGAACGAGTCTTTGGCAGCTGCTCTTCCAGTTTCACTGCCATTTCTTCCAGAGACAGCCTTTCATTATGTAAATTTTCTATAGCAGCTTTGCCGTCATTTTGTCTTGAAATGTCTCTTTCATAATCGACTCGCGCCTGAGACAAAAGTTTCTTGTTCTCTTCAATAGAAGCATCTATGCGTTTTGCCTCTTCTTCCAATTGAACTCTTTCCAGCGTCAGCTTCTGAAGCCTAGCCGCAAGTCCGGTCTCATTATTCCGCAGCTCAGGCAGCATAGCTGCAAAGCCTGCTTGAGATGTTGATAACTTTGCAGCTTCGGAAATAATTTCTCTATCTCGGCATCTATTATTCTAATCTTCTCTTCCGCCGCAGCCTTGCTGTTGTCCAGTTCTGCAAATTGGATACGGAGCAGCGCAGCTTCCAGCGTCCGTATCTGTTCCGTCAGATTTTTGTACTTTGCAGCGTGCTTAACCTGAGACTTAATACTCTTTAATTGAGTAATATAATTCTGTAACACATCGTCCGCTCTTAGCAAATTCTGTTCAGCCGCTTTCAGTTTAAGTTCTGCTTCATGCTTTCTGGTTTGCAGTCCGGACGTTCCCGAAGCATCTTCTAAAATCTGTTTTCTGTCTTGAGGCTTGGCCCGTATCAAAGCGTCTATCTGTCCTTGACTCACGATACTCGCAGAGTGCGCTCCTGTAGACTGGTCTGCAAACAATAGCTGGATATCCCGCCTTCGTACTGAGTTGCCGTTTATTCTGTAGTCGGAGCCGCTGCCGCGCTCTATTTGTCTGGAAACCTGAATCACATCTTCGTTGTTGAACTCGGTGGACGCAGTTCTGTCGCTGTTATCAAGCTCCAGCATAACCTCTGCTATGTTTCTGGTCGGTCTTGTCGCGGTTCCGGCGAAAATAACATCGTCCATTTCTCCGCCGCGCATACTTTTGGCAGAGTTCTCGCCCATTACCCAGCGCAGAGCTTCCACTAAATTAGACTTTCCGCAGCCGTTAGGCCCCACTATTCCGGTAAGTCCGGAGCTTATATCCAGACTGGCGGATGTAACAAATGATTTAAAGCCTTGAAGTTTTAATCGGGTAAATTTCACAAAACACTCCGTTTACTGTTTTTTAGCATCTTTAAGAAGCTGATCAATGGCAGCAGACATCTTTTCAACTGATTGTAAGCCAACCAGAACTTGCTTTCCGTTGTTTATCACAAAAGCAGGGGTTCCGGTAATAGAATAGGTTTTTTCCGCATCGAGGCGCGATTGAATAATTGCATTTTGACGCTCTTTGTCGTTCGCGCAGGCTCTGGACTTTTCCTGCTCAAGACCTGCCAGAGAAGCAAAGAGCACTAATTTATCTTCCAATGCCTTCATAGATTTTTCATTTCCGAAATTCCCTGATAAAAGAGCATCAAATACAGCTTTCTTAAACGGCAGATAACGTTCGGCAGGCAGACAGCTTGCAATAGCGGAAGCCTTTATACTGGCAGCGTCCAAGGGGAAATCTTTGAAAACAAACCTGACTTTGCCGGTGTCTACGTATTTGGCTTCTATTGCCGGAAAAACCTTTAAAGCAAACTCAGCGCAATGAGAACATGTCATAGAGGTAAATTCTTTTATAACAATAGGAGCCTTAAGACTGCCCAAGTACCTTTCCGGCAATTCTATAGCTTCGGCGCCGGCAGAAGAATTTCCGCCGGACTTGTTAAGAGTGCCTCTGGCATTAGCCGGTGTGCATAAATAGAACGCAAAAACAAAAGCAGCTATAACAAACAATATAGTATTTCTCACAACAGTACCTCACATGCTTTAGTATTTATAACTCGATAGACTCAATTTATCACAGTGTTATATTTTTTAAAAGACTTCTCAATAATTAACTTGTGAATAAGTAGAAAAAATGGTTAATATATAGAAAAATATATAGTAATGTAGCAGCATGGTTAATTTTATGGCGAGGATAGAAAAGTGAACCAACTTAATACGCTGAAAATACTGATAGCCGATGATCATTTCCTTATAAGGCAGTTTGTGACGAATGCGCTCATGGAATTGAAGATAGAAAATGTGCAGGGTGCTAATGACGGTAACGAAGCAATCGACATGATACAAAGAGCAAAACAAGAGGGCGCGCCGTATGACGTAGTCTTTCTGGATTGGAATATGCCTACTATCTTGGGAATAGAAGTCTTAAGTTATTTCCGGGCAAAGCCGGAGTACGCCGACACTGCGTTTGTAATGCTGACAGCGGAATCAGAGCAACAGAATATAATGAAGGCGATAAAGGCCGGGGCTACCTCTTACATAGTAAAGCCGGTGTCCGCACCGGATTTGGGTAAAAAAATATTTGAGATAAATGAATGGCTTAAAAGAAAACGCCGTGTCTCGGGGGGAATGTTTGGGTAAGGTATTGCGAAAATAGAAATGTATAAAAGCCTGTATAATTAGGAGAGCTTTATGAGTTGTACGCCGATTTTGTTAGATGACAAGCTGGCTAGCGATATAAAAAGAGCGGTCATCAATGCGATAAAAGAAACGTTTAATGTGCCTGTAGAGGCCGGGAAAGTTGAATACGGTCAGGGTGCTGCGTCTCTGGGCGGAGACATGTCCGGAACAATAGGTATCGTACAGGAACACTTGGACGGTACATTGATGCTGTGCATGGGATTTGATATACTTAGCGAAATATTGCCGCATGTGCTGGGAAAGAACATAAAGATTACATATGAAATAGCGGTAGACGCTGTAGCGGAGATTACAAATATGGTTTTTGGTCAGGTAAAAACAGAACTTAACCAAAGAAACCATAAGGTGAAACTGGGGGTGCCGTGCGTTGTGACTGGAAACAATAATTTTGTATCTCATTTCCACAGAGGCAGGTATATGATAGTTTCGTTTTACATAGGAGAGAAAATGTTTCAAACTTATGTAACGCTGCATGGTGATGCTGCGTCCGGATAGGTATATTGAATTTATATATTTAGGTGTTGAAAATTGGATATAAGGCATTCCTACGACTATCTTGATAGAACAGAAGATGAAGCTGTCTTGAAAGCAGGCAGCACGGAAGAGAATCATGCCGAATCCGAGACTATAAGAAAATTCGATGTATTGAATATATCACTTATGGGTATGGGGGCGATAGTATGGATACTGCTGATAGCGGTTGCGCTGCCGGTATTCGGGTTTCCGTATATAACGGACAAACTCAGCTTTGCAGTCATAGTGATTACAGCTCTGTGCGGAATGGCGTATCTGTCATACACAAACGTAGTAGTCTATAAGCTGATAAACGATCACGACAGGCTCATGGGAGTACTGCTGAATAGTTTAGGGCAAGGATTTCTGACCTTTGATAAGAACGGAATTTGTGATGACGTATACTCTTATGCGTGCATAGATCTTTTGGGAGTAAATCCGGACGGAAAAGAGATATGGGAAGTATTGGCTGTTCCGGAAGAAGGCATAGAAGATTTTAAGGGCTGGCTCGATATATTGTTTATGCATGATCATGCTCTGGGATTTGCAGATGTAGTGAATTTTTTGCCGAAAATATATCCGCATCCGCAGAACAGAAAAATAACGCTGGAGTACAAACAGATACGCTCTGACCTTGGAGATCTCAAACGGGTAGTGTTGATTGCGACAGATATAACCGAAGAGTACGAGGCTCAGGATCTGGCTCAGAAAAGACAAGATTTTGCAGATATGATTTGCAGGATATTTAAGGAAAGAAACCACTTCCTTACAACCATAACTCAGATACGCTCGTTTTTGGAGCAGGCGGGTATGACTGTAACCAAAGACAACGCACCGCCGCTTTTGCGGCTGCTGCATACGCTTAAAGCATCGGCAAAGCATTTTCATCTGAAGTATTTGGCGAATTTGATACATTCGCTGGAATCGGATTTGCGGAATGAGGGAATGATATCTGATTCGGATTTTAAGAAGACGCTTGCGGCTGGAAGAATTGCAATAGAAAAAGAGCTGAACAATATATTGGATTCCCTGAAAGGCATAGTGGGGCAGGACTATGAGAAGAGGGGCAACTCCAGAGATATAGAAGAGAGTACGCTGTATAATTTTGCTCTGGTAATGGGAGCACAGGGAGTAGGGCGGGATATAATAGAGTACTATTTAAGGTTCATAGTGGCAGTACCGCTCAGAGAGAGCCTAAGACAGTTCGACAGAGAACTGGTTGATCTGGCAGAAATATCAGGAAAGCATTTAAAGCCGGTGAAGTATGTAGGGTACAATCCGCCTATACTGTTAAGAGAGTATCAGAATCTGGTAACGTCCTTGACGCATATTTCCAGAAATATTCTGGATCACGGTATAGAGCCTCCTGTTACTAGGATTTCGCTGGGCAAGGATCCGTCCGGGCAGGTTATTGTTGATGCGGCTGTGCTGAAAGATGAGGAAGGCAGGTCGTGGCTGAGGCTGTGCATAGAAGATGACGGAGGAGGCATAGATCCGAATATAGTCAGGAATAAAATGTCTATTTTACAGCCGGACAAGCAATGGTATGAAATAGATGATCATGAAGTTATACAGAGCATATTTGAGTTCGGACTGTCTACGAGGGAAAATGTATCCGATATGTCGGGCAGAGGGGTAGGACTGAACGTAGTAAAAAGAGAAGTGGAAAATCTTAACGGGAATATAGAGGTATTTTCCGAGCTGCATAAAGGGACTCGCTTTGAAATCAGAGTGCCGTACATTTTGGCTATATCGCAGCATTAATGTGAATTCACAATGCACAATTATTTAGCTTTACCCGCCTTCGCTAAAGCTACGGCGAAAGGGAATATATTACTTGAAGAATGAGGATAAATTAGTTATAAATCAAGCGATTGAAGCACTCAAATAAGAACAAATCATGGAACAAGCATATTTCGACAATGGTCTGTTAGACAGGCTGCCTGTTGTAAGAGGCAGCCTTACAGCTAATGGAAATTTGTCTAATCAGACTTGGTTCAGGGCAGGCGGACCTGCGGAAGTTCTGTTTAAACCTTATGATGCGGAAGATTTAGCGTATCTCTTGTCTAATTGTCCGGAAGACGTGCCTGTTACTGTTCTCGGGAATGCTTCCAATGTGCTGATACGGGACAAAGGAGTTCCGGGAGTAGTAATAAGGCTAGGACCTAATTTTGTTAATATGACAGTGGGGGAAGACTGGATAAAAGCAGGCGGAGGCAGCAACGACTATAACGTGGCTAAAGTAGCGCAGGTGAACGGACTGGCAGGGCTTGAGTGGCTGTCCGGGATTCCGGGCACCATAGGCGGCGGAGTAAAAATGAATGCGGGAGCGTATGGAAGAGAGATGAAAGACGTTCTGATGCGGGCTAAGATAATGGACAGAAAAGGCAGAACGGAAGAATATATGGCGGACGAGTTGGGATTGCGTTATAGGGGGTCTAATGTAAATGATGAAAGCATAGTCATAGAAGCTGTGCTGAAGGCAGAGAGCGGCGACAGAGAACAGATAGCTCTTAGAATGAAAGAGATAAGAGAGAAAAGAATTAAAACCCAGCCCATAGGGCAGAAGACGGCAGGTTCTACATTTGCGAATCCTGAAGATGATGCGGAAGGAAGAAAGAGCTGGCAGCTGATAGATGCGGCAGGTTGCAGAGGATTGAAAATAGGACAAGCGCAAGTTTCGGAAAGGCATTGCAATTTTTTAATAAACACGGGGAGAGCAAGTGCAAAAGAAATAGAGGATTTAGGAGAAGAAGTAAGAAAAAGAGTCTTCCAAAAATTCGGAATAAAGTTAAGGTGGGAAGTTAGGATATTAGGGGAAGCACTGCAAAATGAGTAAAATAAAAGAAGAGACAGAGAAAAGAAGAACGTTTGCTATAATAGCACACCCGGACGCAGGGAAAACTACGCTGACGGAAAAGCTGCTTTTGTTCGGAGGAGCCATACAGCTTGCCGGAATGGTGAAGGCCAAGGGCGAGGCAAGGCGGGCAAAATCCGATTGGATGGATATAGAGAAGGCGAGAGGAATATCTGTTACCGCATCAGTTATGACGTTCGAGTATGAAGGGAAGAAGTTTAATTTGGTAGACACCCCCGGACACGAAGATTTCTCGGAAGATACGTACAGGACGCTGACAGCAGTAGACAGCGCAGTAATGATAATAGACGGCGCAAAGGGAATAGAGAGTCAGACTCTGAAATTGTTTGAAGTATGCAGATTAAGAGACATACCCATAATAACGTTTATAAACAAAATGGACAGAGAGACAAGAGATCCGTTTGATTTGATGAATGAGATAGAGACCAAATTAGCATTGGATATCACGCCTGCAAGCTGGCCCATAGGCATGGGCAGAGATTTCAAAGGGTGCTATGATGTGTTTCATGACAGATTAATACTAATGGATAAAACAAAGGGGGATAGAGTAACGGACGGCATAGAATGCAACGGTATAGATGATAAGAAAATAGATGAAATGCTGGGGGCAGAGCAGGCAGTGCAATTAAGAGAAGAAGTAGAGATGATACGGGGACTGTGTCCTAAGTTCAGCGAGGAAGAATATAAAAACGGAACTATGACGCCTGTATATTTCGGAAGCGCAGTAAACACTTTCGGCATAAGAGAGCTGTTAATGGGATTGGGAGAATATGCGCCGTCTCCGAAAGAGCATAAGACTAGGGAAAGAATAGTATATCCTGCGGAAGAAAAAGTATCCGGCTTTGTATTCAAGGTGCAGGCTAATATGGATCCTAACCACAGAGACAGAATAGCGTTTATGAGAATATGTTCCGGCGAGTACAAAAGAGGCATGAAACTGTATCACACGAAAACCAACAAACAGATAACAGTGAACAATGCAGTGATGTTTTTCGCAAGAGACAGAGAGCTGGCGGAAGAGGCTTACGCAGGAGATATAATGGGAATCCCAAATCACGGGACGCTGAGCATAGGGGATACGCTGACAGAAGGCGAGAACATAAGGTTTGAAGGAATGCCTCATTTTGCGCCGGAAATACTAAGAAGAGTACAGATAGGCGACCCGATGAAAGCAAAGCATATAAGAAAAGCAATGGAGCATTTTGCGGAAGAGGGCGCATCACAGATATTTAAGCCTATGACAGGCGCAGACTGGATAGCCGGAGTAGTAGGAGAACTGCAATTTGAAGTATTAAAGGAAAGAGTCAAAACAGAATACGGACTGGAAGTTAGGTTTGAAGAATCCGGATTTACTGCTGCGAGGTGGATAGAAAGCGATGACGAGGCAAAGCTGAAAAAATTCATAGACACGAACAAAAGCAGCATAGCGGAAGACCACGAGAATGCTATTGTATTCCTTGCGCGGAATGCTTGGCATTTAAACAGAGCAAAGGAAGAGAATACGGGAATAAGATTTCTGAAGACAAGAGAGAGCAGTAAGGGATAGAAAAGTGTGGAGTGTTGAGAGTGGAGTGTGGAGTTGGAAAAAAAGATTGCTGTAGGAGAATATTCCCTTTCGCTGGCGAAGGGGTGGATTTCTTTGCCCTAAGGGCAAAGAAAGACGGGGCAGTAGTACAAGCCTGCTGTACTAACTAAAGCTAATAGTTTTCCCTTTTCTGTCACTCCCGCGCAGGCGGGAACCGCCGTTCCAGGTCAGGCAACCTTGTCGAGTACTTGTCCGCCGGCTTGCCTCGCCGTAACAAAGTGAAGGCGGGAGCCCGAAGGGCGAAGGAGGCTCACCACCGCGCAGCCCCGCCCCACGAAGAGACGTTCCTCGCACAAGCGTGAGCGCAATTAGTCGCGCAAGACGACCCGACGCCGACGAAGTAGTCGTAGCCGACGAAAACCCAAGACGACAAGGCGCCGCATTGGTTTGTACCATAGCTCTTGGTTCGGCACCAGCAGTAAACACCCCCTCCGGGAACGCCGCCGGTTGATCCGTTCCAGTACGTTCCATTCACAGAGCTTGATAACGTATCGGTATTGCTATTATGGCAATATCCCTGTACCAATCCCATCGGACTGGTATATGCCTGAGCTTGGGTCGGCACTGTGTCGTTCACGCACGTAGGCTTAGTCGCGCTGCATGAGGCATTTGAGCCTTCATTTACACCTGTGCATTCCCAAGTCCAAGGACCTGAACCGCTGACAGAACCGGCAGTGCCTGCACTGCACAAGTTTGTCGGTGCAGATGAAAGTTCCTTCCCGTTATCGCTTCCGCATACTCCGTTCACAATTCTGGGTGCGCTGCATGTTGTAACGCTGTTTCCGCCATTGATACCGTCACAGCTCCATTTGAATGTGTTGTTTTCTTCGCTGACCGTTGTTGCATTTCCGGAGCTGCATAAATCAGCATCCGGTGCCGTGTATGCTGCAACATTGTTCGCACTCCCGCACGCACCGTTTATTTTCGGAGCGCAGGATTTGCTTTTGCCGCCGTGTATTCCTTCACAAGTCCATGTCCACGTACTCCCGCTCTGAACAAGATTTGCAACGGTTCCGACTTTACAAAGAGGAGGAGTAGATGCTGCTGCGGGAGCGGCTAAGAGAATGTAGAATGTAAAATTTAGAATGTAGAATGGAATACGCACATACGGCAACTGCGTTATTAATTTTCCATTTTCAATTTTACATTTCATAATAACCTCCTCATTCGCTCTGACGAAGAGCGGTTGGAGGTTACAAGCTATCCAGGATAGTGTGCATATTCGGCGGACGGGCCGCCTTATTTTGCAGCCCTCCAACCGAAGTTGGGGGTGCAAAATTTTTATACTCCATGTTTGCGACTGGCGGAGCAACCTGGAACGAGGCTTGTAACCCTCTATGGCAGTAGTCATCTGCCACATTGATAGTTATAAACCAGATTTTCGGTAAATGCTATAGTTTTTTGGTTTTCTGTATTTCAATACATCTGAATACAGCGAACAACAGATATTTGACGTATTGGAAAATAAAGTGTAAGATAGGAATTCCAGTATAATAATAATATGAGGCAAAAATGACGGAAAAGACTACAGCAACACCATGCGGATACGATAAAAAAGAACAAAAGGAAATTTTTGTGCCGACAGAGCCGGTAAAGGGTAATCTGATGGCAGGCAAAAAAGGGCTTATAATGGGCGTGGCGAACGACAGATCGCTGGCATGGGGAGTTGCTAATTGCTGTGCTGCACAAGGAGCCGAGCTTGCGTTTACGTATCAGGCTGAACCGTTATTAAAACGCGTAAAACCATTAGCTGAAAAGGTAGGAGCCGGCCTAGTGTTGGAATGCGATGTAGTAGATGATGCAAGCGTAGCAAACATGTTCACTGCTATTGAAAGAGAGTGGGGAGAACTGGATTTCGTAGTGCACTCGATAGCGTTTTCTAATAAAGATCAGCTTGACGGGTATTACTATAACACGACAAGAGAGAATTTTCTTAGGACTATGGATATTTCGTGTTTTTCGTTTACGAATATAGCGAAGTATGCGGCTCCGCTGATGAAAAAAGGCGGGAGTCTGGTGACTATGTCATACATCGGAGCGGAACGAGTCATGCCGCACTATAATGTTATGGGTGTAGCTAAGGCGGCACTGGAAGCGAGCGTCAAGTACCTTGCGGTGGATTTGGGCGAGCTTGGAATACGAGTAAATGCAATCTCGGCAGGACCTATCAAAACTCTGGCGGCGAGCGGCATAGGCGACTTCAGGTACATTATGAAATGGAATGAGGTAAACGCTCCGCTGCACAGAAACGTGACAATAACGGAAGTCGGAAACGCAGGGCTGTATTTGCTCAGTGATTTAGGCACGGGAGTTACAGGTGATATTATATACGTGGATGCGGGCTATCACACGGTAGGCATGATAGCCGTGAACCAAGTTCAAAAGCTGAACGAGCTTGTGGGTTGTATGAGTCAGGAAATGAAGAAAAAGTAGCATATTCCCCTTCCCTTTTTAAGGGAAGGGGCGTAAGTCTTGCCGTAGCCTTCTTGTCCTTCGAAGCACAGCGTGCGAAGTAGGAGGCGTAGGCAGATGGCATGCCGTAAGGCGTGACGGGGTAGTGGTCTTTAGATGTAATCGTATTCAATCGGAAATTTATCAAAACTTGTTGCGCCGCGTTCACGAGAATAATAAGAAGTTTCTTTTTGAACACCTTCATACACATTAGCAGTTGCTTCGTTCTCCTGAAATTTCTGAGCATCTATCTCGATACCGGCAATTGGGCTGCCTGCTGAGTGTTCTCTATCTTTTATGATAGGAGCAGATTCTCCAACCGGTTTTACTTTGACATCGTCTGAAACCTGCGGTTTAGTTCCGGCAGATTCATTCTTTCTGCCTAACATTTCTCCTTTAGCACCATTGATTTCTCCGTAAGCGGCTTTTAAATTATAGTCTGTATCATATACTACTATTTCGATGCTTGTTCTTGTCTTTTCAGTTATTATTATATCGCCTTTTTTTGTTATTTCGTATGTTCTACTCATTTTATCCGTCCTCGCTGTTTGGTTAATAAGTTAAAATATGTATTTAATAATAAAAATACTATGAAAACAATATACACTAAAAAAATACTTTCACCAATAGTAAAATATTATATTTATAAATCAATAGGATAAGAATACTATTGTGTTTTTTAGAAAAGTTAATATATTAAAATAGGTGGGTGGTGTAACATGAAAAATCCTATATTAGAGGAATAGTGTTATGATATTAGAGGAATAGTGTTATGAATGAAAAGAGCTCTAATAAAAATAATGAAAATCCGGCATTGGAAAAATTGTCGGAGGCAGCTAAAAGTATGGAAGAAATATTAGGCAAAGTTTCTGATACGGACAGTCCGCTAAGAAAAGACAAAGAAGTAAAAGAACGTTTGGACGAACTGAATAAAGCGTATTGGAAAACGTCCGGCGGAATAGAATAGAAGGTTATATTTATGGCACAGAGTTGGTCTGAAAAAGCACCGTTTAACGACTGGTGGTATTGGTCTGAGTGTTTAGTGAAGAGGCTGAAGACTATAGGCGAGCTGTACGGCGAGAACGGAGATTCTGAAAGAGCAGAGATAGCAAAAGCGTGGGCAAAGCGTCTTAAAGATAATTGTATGGTGCCGGTCAAGGAAGCCCGCAAGGGTACGAAAACGCCCGAACAAAAGGCAACTCTTAAAAAGCTGGAGGAAGAGGCGATATACTCTGCGGCAGGAATGTTCAGAGAGATGCTTGAGAATTTTCCGTTTATGTCATCGTCTATACAGGATTTCTTAGGAGTGAACTGGGAAGACGTAGGCTATAAGGAGGAAAAGGAAGAAGAGGACGAAGACGAAGAACATGGGCGTAAAAAAAAGAAAAAAGGAGAGTCCGAAACAGATAAGCGGATAACAGAGCTGTTCTGGGGACCGAAAATACGTCAGGACGAAGGCATACGGAGCGGAGAGGTAAAAGACGGAGGACTTCCCGGAATACTTTATAATCTGCTGAAAGCGGAAAAAACTGCGTCCAACAGGGCTCCTACGGAATACGGACAGGCAATGCTGGCATCTGCAGCACAGCACGGACTGGCTACGACAATGGCACAAATGGAGAAGATGGGAATACAGGTGAACTTTAAGCCGGGAAGTTCTATGTGATGGAAAAGGATATAGTAATATACGGCGAAAAAGATTTTGAGGGTATGCGGAAAGCAGGCAGGCTGGCAGCAGAGTTACTGGATTATATAACACCGTTTGTAGTTCCCGGAGCTGTTACCGGCGACTTGGACAGAATGTGCGAGGAATGGACGCAGAAACATGGAGCAATATCTGCGACACTGGGGTACAACGGGTATACTAAGTCTACGTGTATATCGGCAAATCACGTAGTCTGTCACGGAATACCCGGTGAGAAAAAAATAGAGAACGGCGATATTGTCAACATAGACGTAACATTAATAGTAGACGGCTGGTACGGCGATACCAGCAGAATGTTCTATGTGGGAGATGACGTGCGTATAAAAGCAAAAAGGCTTGTTGACGTAACGTATGAGTGCCTGATAAGGGGAATAAACGAAGTGAAACCCGGAGCGCGGCTTGGAGACATAGGAGCGGCAATACAAGAGTGCGCAGAATCCGAAGGTTTTTCCGTAGTCCGGGAATTTTGCGGACATGGAATAGGAAAAAAATTCCACTGTGCGCCGTCCGTGCTGCATTATGGTAAAAGAGGGGAAGGCATAGAACTGAAAAAGGGCATGATATTCACAATAGAGCCTATGATAAATGCGGGCAAGTATCAGACTAAAGTACTGAAGGACGGGTGGACGGCGGTTACTAAGGACAAGTCGTTATCTGCGCAGTTTGAGCATACTATAGGGGTGACTGACAAAGGGTGCGAGATATTTACGCTGTCGCCGAAGGGATATGACAAGCCGCCGTATGTGTTAGTATGAAAATAGGCATAGCTCTTTCAGGCGGAGTAGACAGCGCAGCAGCAGCAGCACTGATGAAGGAACAAGGGCATGAGGTTATAGGCATAAGCCTTGATATGGGATACGGGAATCTTGATGATGCCGGAAGAGTAGCGGACTGCTTAAAAATAGAGCATCAAGTTTTTGACGAGAAAGCTGCATTTCAAAAAGAAGTGATAGATTATTTTGTGAAAGAGTATATGTCCGGAAGAACTCCCAGTCCGTGCTGTGTGTGCAATAGGAAAATCAAGTTTGAAAAGATGAAAGAATATGCAAAAAGGCTGGGGCTTGAGGCTCTGGCAACAGGCCACTATGCGATAAAAAAAGAGGGCGGATTATACAAAGGAAAGAACAGAAAAAAAGATCAGAGCTATTTTTTGTATGGGCTTACAAAAGAGCAGATAGCGTTTGCGAGATTCCCGCTTGGTGAAACGGAAGACAAAAAACAGACAAGAGAAATAGCCGAAAGATACGGAATACCAATATCTGATAAAGAGGACAGTCAGGACATATGTTTTTTAGGAGAGTATAAAGACTATAGGGAATTTCTTGTGAGTCAGGGTGTAACAAAAACGAGCGGAGATATAACAGACAAAGAAGGCAATATTCTGGGACGACACAAAGGGATAATAGAATTTACCGTAGGGCAGAGAAGGGGGCTTGGAATATCGGACAAGAAACCTTTGTTTGTTACAAAAATAGAAGGAAACAAGATAATAGTAGGCGAGAGGGAAGATCTGGGAAAAAAAATAATAAAAATAGAGAATGTGAATTGGATAGCGGAGGATATTGAGAGTGAAGAGCTGGACGTAGAAGTGAAAATGAGATCTACACAAGAGCCGGTGAGGGCTGTGTATAGGAAAGATATAGGCGAGGTAGAGTTAGCGGATATCAACTACGGAGTTGCCGCAGGGCAGAGCTGTGTTATGTATAGGGAAGAGAGGTTGTTGGGAGGAGGAGTGATTCAAAGTGTAGAGTGTTGAGAGTGGAGTTATTAAAGAGGAATACGTCGACACAACTCCACACTCCACACTTTTCTTACTTCGCCATAATCCTTATACTGTCCGCTACAAAACCGTCTCCGCCTTCTAAGGACAGGTTGTAAACAGTAGTCTTGCCGACTTTAGGCTTTATGGTTTTTACTGTTTCTATTTCACCGTCAGCAGTTACGAGTTTATCGCCGACCTTAGTATTCCGCGCATAGATAGTCGTTCCGCTTGATAGCAAAATAGTATGAGCAGAAGTTATCTCAAGATTATTAATCTTCATGTATTCCTGATCTTCGGTTTTATACAACTGAGTAATTTTGGCGGGTTTAAGAGGAGCATTATGTTCTGCTTGCTTAAAGCTCATCACCATATCGCCGGTATTAACATCGACAATAGGCTTAACAGTGCCGTCCGCCATCAAGATTTTAGCCTCGGCGGGCAAACAAGAAAATTCATGCTTTACACAAAATTCGCTATTTCTGCATGTTCTTTGGAAATGACACAAAGCTTTTTTCCCTGTAAAAATGTTGTTTGGCGGTGTCTGAGCGTTAATGAAACCCTGAGAAGGTATATTAATGGGCGGCAAGTAAATATCCGGATTGTCCGTACATGAATCACAATTTTCCAGTGCTCCGGTAGAACGCATACACTGACGCGTGGCATACAGTGTTTTAGATTGCTGACACTCCTGTTCATAACAGCTTATCTCTCCTTGCCAATATCCTTTATATGCTAGGGCCGCAGGTCCAACTATCTTTTTTTCACAAGTGTTGCTGTTATTTTTCACATCTCCGTACTTGTTGATTATATAGTTATACCATTTATTTGCAGTGTTAAATAGGGTGCTTGAGCCGAGAATCTTAGTAGTTACGTTTAGCAACTGACTGCTTTCCACAGCATTGATGAAATATACCAATTCTTTTCCGGTACGGGCTGGAAGGAAGTGCTCTTTGCCGGAGGTGTTATAGATATCTTTACAATAAAAGTATCCGTCATCGTCTGTAAACTGCAAAGCCATAGCTCCGGGAATACTCTCGAAGTTCTGTGGATACACACAGTGGAAGTTTTCATATCTGGGATCTTTGAGAGCTTTGAGCCTTTCGCGCTCCTTACAAGAATCTGCATTATTGCTTGGATAGCTTGTCATTATACGGTCTTCATTGCTGCTGCCTCTCCAAGGACACCCTTTAGCTAATTGCTCTTTTTCTTCCGGGGTTTTAGCACTATTGGCAAGTTCCTTACAATTAACTTCGACATCGTCAATAAATGTTACACCCTCTATAACAACCCCCGGAAAACGCCAATACGTCATGCGGTCGTCATTGTTTCCAATCGGTGGAAATTCAGCCGGATAAAACATGTCTACCAAAACATGATCATCACCTTCTGCGCCGTATTGGTAAAATTTAACACAAGTCGGGCTTTTGTAAATGTTGTCCCAAATCAGGCGTTCTGTCTCCGTGCACTCGTCAAGCAGAGTTTCTATCCTGACAACATTTCGATCTTTATTCATTTCATTTTCGTCCCTGTAAACAGGCAGTATTGCAGGAAATTGCTCGCACGGAGAAGTAGTTGTTTTATTATTCATAACTTTTACAGCATCATTAACGCATTTGGTTTTGTCTCTGATTGCTACTTTACCTTCACTGGCAAGGACAAAATTGATAAACTCTGTATAAAATTGTTCTGCATAAGGCTTGTAAATCTTTTCTCTGGAGGTTTCATCAAGATAATCTTGTCCGGAAATAACTTTCCAATCAGTAACAAATTTTGTCATATCAGCTTGGAAAGTCTGTTCCCATCTGTCGGGACATACTTCTAGGGGGCAATACTCATTTTTTTCTTTTATTTTCTCGTTTTCTTCTCTTATTTTTTTGTTTTCTTTTTCACATTTGTCCTTAGACATATCTTCAGGAGGATTGTCGCAGTCTAGTTCGTCCAGCAATGATTTCTTATCAAATTTATAGGTAGGAGAGATTGTAGTAAATAAAATAACCTGACAGAAATTTTTATTGTTTTCGGGCTCACATATTTTTACCGGACAGTTGCCGGATAGATTGTTCGGCAGCAAAAATTTCGCCATATCGAGAATAAAGTCTGCGTTGCCGTCTCCCGTATAGTCAACAGTAAACGTTTTTATATTATCATAGTTTCCCTTGCCCAAACTACAGGCTTTAACAGTACGGTTGATAGGATCTTTTATCCCGTGCATATCGGCTGGGATTTTGTTGTTAGGCAAGGTTCCCCACCAAGCCTGCCAGTCAAACGGAACAGCAAGGTTCGTGCTTGCAAAAGCATTCGGAGCAAAGAGCAGTCCGGCAACAAAGAACAAGGCGAAAAGAAATTTTGTAAAATATTGCGGCATTTCAATAACTTGCGTGGGGGGGGGGGTGGGGTGGGGTGGGTGGAAATTTCATAAGAACTCCTTACAATACAATAAATAATACTGTTAATATAGCAAATAATGCCACTGTATAAGTCTAGTTAGGAAAAGTAAGGAATTGGTTAAAAAAAATGTGGAGTTAAGAATATGCACCAACCCCACACTCCACTTTCAACACTCCACACTTCTCTTATAAAGGGTTCCCCACCGCCAAAATATCAAAACCTTTTTTCACAACTGATGCCAGAGGTTCTACGGCAACGTCCATGGAAAAAGCATTGGCGTGTATCATGTTGCCGGCATCAGTCATAATTCCGACATGACCGTTAAAGAAAACGATATCTCCGCGCTTCCACGCATAGTCTTTCCATATTTTCGTCAGAGGCTTTCCAAAAGCAGCTCTTTGTAAGTCGCTGTCGCGAGGAGCTTCAAAAGAAGCAAGCTCAAGCGTAAGTTGAATAAGCCCCGAGCAGTCAATGCCCATAGGCGTTCTTCCGCCCCACAAATAAGGGACTCCCAAAAGTTTGCCGGCTGTAGAAACAATGTCCTTACATAGAGACTCTTCCGTAGTAACAATATGTTTTTTGAAAACGAAAAGGTGATTGGAGATTTCGTAAAAATCAGCAGTTTCCGAAAGAACGCTCACAAAAGATCCCAAAGAAATAGCATCGCATACCGGAGCTTTTAAATTAGGCTCGGTGTAAATAAAAGTCCGTAAGACTCCGACTCTGTGGGACAAAGAAGAAATAGTATCGCTGAACGAGTAACTGTCTCTGACATATCCTACGTAATTGTCAGCCCTGTTCTGAATCCAATAAAAGCCGTCATCACGTTTTTCAAAAACATCAAAAAACTCGCCGTACCGGAGCTGGCTTACCTGCTGCGCTGAAGCCGAGGGATTTTCCAGCATAGGAACAACTCCGGACAAACACTGGAGCAAATGAGGTTCTGCGAACTTTTTAGCCTTAACAGCGCCCTGCAAACTAGCGTCCGCCAAATCAGGTCTGTAGGCATTCGTGCGTTTGTCTAAAGAGTTTTTCACAAACATCTTACATAAAAGGCTGTAAAGGAGTTGCTGAATTCTGAACCAAGCAATCGGCAGAAGAAGGAGCAGGTTCAGTAAAACCAAAATCCAAAGAACTATCAGGCACAGATTCTACAAACACCAAAGCGTCATCAATGAGCTTAGAGAAAGACGCAAGGAACATAGCGCCTGCTCTGGTCTTTTTCACAAGAATGCTGCGGTGGTCGAGCTCGTCCCGTTCGCGCCTGACGTAGTCGAGTTCGCCGAGCCTGTCGAGTGCTCTGCTTACGGCAGGCTTTGATATTTTAAGAGTGTTCGCAAGTCCTCTTACAGTATGAGGCACATCGCCGAGATACACGGAAAGCAGCAAAGCCATCTGGCGCGCGGAAAGATCCGGAGCATCGCCGCGGACACCGGCAACAAAAGCAAATCGACATAGTTCTAGGGATTTGAGGCTTGCAGCTTTGATATTATGCGGCACGAAAACACCTATATAAAAACAAGAATCAGAAAACGTGAATCAACACTTAGTCTGATTTATTGGAGTTCGATTCGCAAGGCTTAAAAACGTCCTTTGAGAGCATCCATAAGTTTGCTGTTATCAAGCGCAAACTCGTCATAATTATCAGGGTTAATCATCTTATCAAGATATGTGGACAGCATATGGCCTAGAGAGCCGGTAAGAGAAAAATCGCCGCTTAAAAGAGCATGTTCAAAAGTCTGAGGCGAGGCAAAAGTCTTATACTGAGCTTCGAATCTGGTGCCGGAATAAATACCGAATTCATAGAAAACATTGTCAGATACGGCTTCTAAGTAAGAGACGTGTACAGTATATTTTCCGGGTTTAGCAGAAAGACCGGTTTCTGAAGTAAGCTCTCTATACGCCTTTTGCTGCTCCGGCGTTCCGTGACTGTCCGCATATACAAAAAGCCCGGTCGCATCCAGAAGCTGAACTCTGATATTGGACGCTTCTTTAGTAATACTCTTATTGAAGTCAAACTTAATGTTATCGCCTTGCTGTAGGGTAAACATATAGTACTGAGACTTGCCGGCATTGTTGAACGCACTCTGAACAGCAAGCATGGATTTGTCCTGCTGGAGCCAGCCGATAGTAACCGCAGTTGCAGGAGAAGAGTTAAACTTGTTAAAACCCTGAGCCTCATATAATAAAGCATAAGGATCAACCTCTACGGAGCCGGCAGCAGAAGGATCATACGGCTTCACAGAAGCATTAGTAGTATAAACCGCAGAGTAGGTGCTTCCCGAATAAAGAGTAAAACTATAATCTACGTCATAAGCCTTTTGTATGTTGTTCTTGTAAGTAACGGCGACTACGTAATCGCCGCTGTCTAAGGACAATCCGGTTCCGGAGGTAGCTAGAATATACTGAGCCTTCATAAATCTATCCCCGTCACTATCCGCAACAATCGTGCCTTTAGCATCGAAAATAATGACTCTCAGATTGCTGGATTCTTTTCCTGCATTGAAATCGAATTTTAAATTAGTTCCGGATAAAGAAAAATTATAATAAGCGGCAGTAGTACTGGCATTTAAAGAGCTGTTTACGGATAAAGCAGTTCCCTGTTGATGAAAGGTGCTCATAGAGAGATTAATATCGCCGATTAAATCAGTATTAGGCGTTGCGACTACGGTATAAGTACCTTCTTCAACAAAAAGCTCGCCTTTTTGCCAAGCCTCAAAAGCAGCATATGACTCAGTACCGTAGAGGCTGTCGGCTATAACATTGCCCTCGCTGTCAAAGAGCTGAATTCTGGTGAAAACATTTATGGTATAACTATCAAACATCTGGGACAGAGACAAATAGCCCTTGGTAGCGTAAAAGCTGTGAGACAGAGAAGAAAGAGCCTCCTGACCGGAATCGCTTACAGAGACAATGACATTTTCGGGTTTGAGAGTGCCTATGGATATGCTGTCATAAAAAGAAGGATTCTTTATATGAGAAGCGGAGTTAGTGAATTTGGCAGGCACACCGCTGGCTGCAACAGATGATGAAACAAGAGAGTTGTAAACAGGCATAACCAACCTCTGAGAAATAAAAACACATGACAAGTCTAATAAGCGTTAATTAACTTAGGATTAAAATTTTGCAAATAGTTTTTAGGCTCAAAAGAGTTTTTAGAAGGAAAATGAAAGGACGCTGACCAGTTGTTAAGGCGGGCAAAAGACACCGCATCATCAAGAGTGTTAAAGATTAATCTGTTATATAGTTCTGTTCTGGTATCAAAAGCCTTTGAATAATAAGGAAACTTAGAGCAATCTCTGGGAAACAGCAGTCTGGGCTCAATAACCCACTTAGAGCGGCGGGAAACAGAAGCAAGATTATATATAAGAACGTCCATGAGAATCAGGAATGAGGAATTGAAAGTATAGTAAACGATATAGAACAAAAAGAGTCAATATGATGTTTACTCATGGAAGAGATTATATTATAAATGCAGGTTATTTTTAAAAGAAAGGAATAAAATGGCGCCGTACCAGTATATATATGTAATGAAATCATTATCCAAAGCATGGCCCGGAGGCAAAAAAGTGCTGGACGATGTGTGGCTGTCATTCTATCCGGACGCAAAAATAGGCGTGCTTGGGCAAAACGGAGCCGGAAAATCAACTCTGCTCAAAATCATGGCAGGACTGGACACGGACTTTGCAGGCGAAGCATGGGTGGCGGAAGGCGCAACAGTAGGATACCTGCCTCAGGAGCCTAAACTAGACCCAAATCTAACAGTCATAGAAAACGTACTCTCAGGACTGGGTGACAAAAAGGCTCTGTTGGACAGATTCGATGAAGTAAGCAATAAACTCGGGGAAGTAGAAGACCCGGACGAAATGCAGAAACTAATAGACGAACAAGCAGAGCTGCAAGAAAAAATAGAAGCCGGAAACCTCTGGGATTTGAACAGAAGCATAGAAGTGGCACTGGACGCTCTAAGATGTCCTCCGGCCGACAGCTCTGTGGTGAATCTTTCCGGAGGCGAAAAAAGAAGAGTAGCATTGTGCAGATTGTTAATGCAGCACCCGGATTTGTTATTGCTGGACGAGCCTACAAACCACTTGGACGCAGAGTCCATTGCATGGTTGCAAACGTTTTTGCTGAACTATACCGGCTCAGTAGTCATGGTGACGCACGACAGGTATTTCTTAGATAATGTTACGGGCTGGATATTGGAACTGGACAGAGCAAAAGGAATACCGTACGAAGGCAACTACACGGCGTGGCTGGAGCAGAAGCAGAAAAGGCTGGAGCAGGAAGCAAGAGAGGAAAAAGGAAGACAAAAAACGCTGGCAAGAGAATTAGAGTGGGTAAGACAGTCTCCTAAAGCTAGACAGGCGAAAAGCAAGGCGCGCATTACCGCATACGAGAATTTATTGGCAACGAGTACTCAGACTACTTATGACTCGGCTCAAATAGTAATACCTACTCCGGAAAGACTGGGGAGCAATGTTATAGACATAAAAGGAATGTCAAAATCTTACGGAGACAGGCTGCTTATAGACAACTTCTCGTTCAAGCTGCCTCAGGGCGGCATAGTCGGAGTGCTGGGCGCAAACGGAGCCGGAAAATCAACATTATTCAGAATGATTACAGGGGAAGAAGCACCGGACAAAGGCGAAATCATTATTGGGGAAACTGTGAAGCTGGGATACGTAAACCAAAGCAGAGACGCTTTACGGGACAACAAAACAGTATGGGAAGAAATATCTGACGGTCTTGATGTGATTGATTTAGGCAAACGCACTATGCCGAGCAGAGCCTATGTAGCTTCTTTCGGTTTTAAGGGAACAGACCAGCAAAAGAAAGTAGGCATTCTTTCCGGCGGTGAAAGAAACAGAGTCCACATGGCTAAAATGTTTAAGTCCGGAGCGAACGTTATGCTGTTGGATGAGCCTTCCAATGACTTGGACGTGGATACTCTGAGAGCATTGGAAGACGCTATAATAGCATTTCCCGGCTGCGTAGTAGTAATAACTCACGACAGGTGGTTTATGGACAGAGTAGCTACGCACATACTCGCATTCGAAGGCGACAGCAAATTAGTATGGTTTGAAGGCAACTATGAGGACTATGAGGCGGACAGAAGAAGAAGACTGGGTGCAGATGCAGACCAGCCTCACAGAATCAAATTCAAACCGCTTGTGAGGAGTTAATTTGGAATGTGGAATACGCTGACATTCAATTATTTTTTTAAAGAATTTTTCACAGGAGCGAAGCTAAGCCTGTGATGAATAGTTCTGCCGAATTGATTTAAGGCATCGAGGTGGTGCTTAGTTCCATAGCCTGCGTTTTTGTCCCAGCCGTATTCCGGGAAATCTTTAGATAGGTTTTGCATGAGACGATCTCTGTGAACCTTTGCAATGATAGAGGCGGCTGATATAGAGAGAGACTTGGAATCGCCGCCTATGATAGTAACCGCAGTACACGGCAGTGCCGGAGATTTATTGCCGTCTATAAGAGCAGCGGATATAGGAGAGCCTATAGCAGCAGAGAGCGCATCAAAAGAGCGCTTCATTGCAAGAAGAGCAGCCTGAAGAATATTCAAGGAATCTATCTCTTGTACAGAAGACTCTGCGACAGCAAAAGGACAAGCGGCAGTCAAACTGTCATAGAGGCGTTCACGTTTCACGGCTGATAATTTTTTACTGTCATTGATTTCTGTCAATAAAGGCAAAGGAAAATCAAAAGGAATAATAACGCAGGCTGCGACAACAGGACCTGCCAATGGACCTCTTCCGACCTCGTCTATGCCGCAGACTAGGCTGTTGTTTTTTCTGCCGTGCAGGTCTTCGTAAAAAAAATCAGGCATGGGTTTCACCTTAATATTATTATGATACTTTATGATAAAAAGTAAAGTATTGGTGTACTAAAAGTTGTAAATAACAACCAGAAATAGTGTTTTTATTTTTGACAAGATAGCAAAAACATTAAAATACACCAATAAAACAAGGAAAAATAATAGCAAGAAGTTTTTTGTGATTTTTTGCGAAAAAAACCTTTGCGTTTTCGAAATAATTAGCTACTCTGCGCTCAGAGGAAACTTGAAGAATATGTGAAATGAAAAAAGTTCTGCGAATAATATCTTCAAATATGATGAAGAATAAAGAACAATAACAGAGTTCCTCTTTAAGCAATGAATAATCGAATGAGGAAATTACATGAGGCAAAATTCCGGCAACAGACGTCCGCATAGCAGACATAACAACGGCAGAAATGACAGAAACAACGGAGGAGATTCAAGAGTTCGTTCAGCAGCGGCATTGAAGCATCAGTCTTTTGACAGCAACTGCGGCGAGCTGCGGGTAAAGGGGACTGCTTGGCAGGTGTATGAAAAGTATCAGGTGCTGGCAAGAGACAGCGCATCTTCCGGCGATAGAATTCTGGCGGAGAATTATCTTCAGCACGCAGAGCATTACTATAGAATAATGAAAGCAATAGAAGAAGCCGCCATTGCAGAGCAGGGCGAGCATCGCATTAGGCGTGAGTTCAATAAACCGCAGACTGCTTCTTCTGAAGAGTCAAATGGTGCGGAAGGTGCGGAAGAAGCAGGTACTGAACAGAGTAATGGCGAAGCTACAGTACAAAAGGTAGCTCCTGCAATACAGGCCGGTGCGGACAGTCCGTTTTATACTCAGGAAGAAATAGATGAACACAACAGATCTTCGGAGCAAAAAGCCATATCTATGTAGTAGCCATGAAAATAACAGATAGCATAGGATTTAATCTGCCGTTCGTCAAAATGCACGGACTGGGGAATGACTTCGTGATTTTCGATGGACGACGGGGTGCGGACAAGAAAGCCGCTATTTTAAAGAGTCCCAGCGTGAAGTTTTTGCAGGCTGTTTCTTCTAGGAACAGAGGCGTGGGCTGCGATCAGCTCATAGTACTAAGAGATACGGAAAATGCAGATGTGCACATGGATATATACAATGCAGACGGGAGCATGGTAGGAGTCTGCGGGAATGCTACCCGGTGTGTGGCTAGAATAATGTTTGAGGAGTTCGGAAAGGACAGCTGTCTTATAGAAACAAAGAACAGAATGCTAAAGGCGTGGAAAGACAAGAACGGGCTTATAGCAGTAGATTTTGGAGAACCCGGATTGGATTGGCAGCAGATACCGCTAAGGGAAAAAAGCGATACGTTGTACGTAGAGAAAGTTAAATGCGAGTATATGGCATCGCCGTGCTGCGTGAGTATGGGAAATCCTCATGCTGTGTTTTTTGTAGATGATGTGAACAGCATACCTCTTGAACGGAAAGAAGTAGGATCTGCGCTGGAGCATGACCCGATGTTTCCGGAGAGATGCAATATAGAGATAGCGCAAATTATAAATCCGCAGAAAATAAGAATGAGAGTGTGGGAAAGAGGAACCGGTATAACGGAAGCGTGCGGTTCCGGGTCTTGTGCGACATTGGTTGCTGCTGTGAGGAGGGGACTGACAGAGAGAAGGGCTGAGATAGTTCTGGACGGCGGAGTGCTGGAGATAGAGTGGCAGGAAAATAATCATATACTGATGATAGGGAGCGCAAGCCTTAGCTTTAAGGGAGTTCTTAGTGAAGAACTGCTCTAAAGAGGGTGTAGATGTAATATCGTTCGGGTGCCGGCTGAACGCAGCAGAGTCTGAAATAATAAAGCAAAATGCGGAAAAAATGGGACTGCGGAATGTAGTTATAGTTAACACATGCGCGGTTACTGCCGAGGCGGAAAGGCAGGCGGGGCAGGCTATAAGAAGGCTGAAAAAAGAAAGACCCGATGCGAGAATCATAGTTACCGGCTGTTCATCAGAGATAAATCCGGATAAATACAAGGCTATGGAAGAGGTGGAAGAGATTATTGGGAATTTGGATAAACTGAAATACGGAAGCAATATCAGTATAAAGAGACCCGAACAAGCGGAAATGCAGCGAGCGTTTATAGAAGTGCAGAACGGCTGCGACAACAGGTGCACGTTTTGCATTATACCGTATGGGAGAGGGAAGTCTAGGTCTGTATCGTTTGAAACAGTGTCGCGGAAAATGGCGGAACTGGCGGAGCACGGGTATAAAGAAGTTGTTATTACCGGTATAGACATAGCATCGTACGGCAAGGATTTGCCCGGAGAGCCTGCGCTGGGATACATGCTGAAAAGAGTACTGAAAGAAAATCCCGGTATAGAAAGAGTAAGGCTGTCGTCTCTGGATCCGTGCGGCATGGACGAGGATTTGTGGGATTTGATAAAAGAAGAGCAAAGATTTATGCCGCATCTGCATTTGAGTATACAATCCGGCGACAATCTGATTTTGAAAAGAATGGGAAGAAGGCACACAAGAGAGGATATACTAAGACTTACAAAAAGAGCAAGGAAGCTGAGGCCGGACATAGTATTCGGAGCGGATATAATAGCCGGATTTCCTACAGAGAGCGAAGAGGCTTTCAGAAACAGTGTGGAATTAGTTGAAAGCAGCGGGATAACATGGCTGCATGTGTTTAAGTATTCGGCGCGCAAAGGCACGCCGGCAGCGAAAATGCCTCAGGTTGACATAGGGATAAGGAAAGAGCGGGCTAAAATACTGCAAGATGTCGGCAAGAGGAATACGGACATATATAATGAAAGTTTATTGGGAAAAGAGTTCAAAGTGCTGGCAGAAAAGAACGGTATAGGCTGCACTCCGCACTTTGGAAAGGTGAAAATAGAGGGTGCAACACAGCAAAATGTGGGAAAAATTGTAAAAGTAAGAGCAAAGGGTATTGAAAAAGGTATATTAATCGTGCAGAATATAGAAAATATATAATGAGGGGTGATTATATATGAACATGCCGGAAACAAAAACAGAAGAGTATATGCAGGAAGACGAAATAGAAGAAAGTTCGGAAAAGCAGAGTTGGTTTTTGAAACTGAAAAAAGGTCTGCAAAAGACGACTGCGTCTATCAACAACGGAATTAATGGGTTATTGACGAAGAGCAAACTGGATCAGGCAATGCTTGATGAGTTGGAAGAGCTTTTGGTCTCAAGCGACATAGGCGTTAAGGCTTCCGAGGAAATTGTAAAAGAGTTGGCAAAGGAAAGATTTGAAGAAGATATAAGCGATATAGAATTGAAAGAAGAGCTTGCCAAGATAATAATGAAGGTTTTGAAACCGGTAGCAAAGCCGCTGGATATAGATTTCAGCAAGAAACCGTTTGTGATATTGGTAGTGGGAGTTAACGGGACCGGAAAAACTACGACCATAGGAAAGTTTGCGAAAAACTATGTGAAACACGGTTTGAAAGTAACAATAGGAGCCGGGGACACGTTCAGGGCTGCGGCGGTCAGTCAAATAAAAATATGGGGCGACAGAGCAGGGGCGGAAGTAATAAGCGGAGAGCATGGCTGTGATTCTGCATCACTGGCGTATAAAGCCTTGGAACATGCGAAGAAAAAAGAGAGCGATGTCTTGATGATAGACACTGCGGGCAGGCTGCATACTAAGAATGACCTGATGGAAGAGCTTGCGAAGATAGTAAGAGTGATAAAAAAGATAGATGAGTCCGCACCTCATGCCGTTATGCTGACATTAGATGCGACTACTGGACAGAATGCGCACGCTCAGGTTGAGGTGTTTCAGAATGTAGTTAACGTGAGCGGGCTTGTTGTAACAAAACTGGACGGTACGGCTAAGGGCGGAGTGCTTGTAGCACTGGCAGGCAGGTTTAAGCTGCCTATATACGCCATAGGAGTAGGAGAGGCGGCAGAGGATCTACAGCCGTTTGAAGCGGATAGCTATGCTAAAACGCTTGTTGGATTAGATTCATAATTTACTTGCGCAAATCAGAAATAACTGATAATTGAGTTCGGTACCGCTCATAAGTGTGACCTCGTAGCTCAGCTGGTAGAGCATCTGACTTTTAATCAGGGGGTCGCGGGTTCGAATCCCGCCGAGGTCACCAAATTTAATTCCACATTTCACATTTATGTAGTACAGTACTGATTCTATTCATCAAAAGGATCTTTACTCATGAGTTTATTAAAGAAAAAAATTGATACTATTAAGTTCACTCCTGCTACTGTAGGCATTCTGCATTTTGTAGGCATCGGCGGAATCGGCATGAGCGGTATTGCAGAGATACTGCATAATCTCGGCTATACGGTTCAGGGCAGCGATTTGTCAGTGAACGCCAATGTGAAGCGTTTGCAGGAAAAGGGCATAAATATATTTATCGGGCATGATGCTAAGAACATAGAAAACGCCAATGTGCTGGTCATTTCTTCTGCCGTGACAAAAGACAACTTGGAAGTCGTTGCCGCCAGAAAAGCAGCTATACCTATCATAAAAAGAGCCGAGATGCTTGGAGAACTCATGAAATTGAAGCTCTCTATAGCGGTCGGAGGAACTCACGGAAAGACTACTACTACCTATATGGTGGCTAATCTTTTAGAGTGTGCAAATCTGGATCCTACTGTGATTAACGGAGGAATTATTAATTCTTACGCAACTAACGCAAGGCTGGGGGATGGTGATATTATGGTTGTTGAGTCTGATGAGTCGGACGGCTCATTTACAAAGCTGCCTGCGACTATAGCCATTGTGACCAACATAGACAGAGAGCATATGGATCATTACCATGATTTCTCCAGCGTGCGTAAAGCGTATCGGACTTTCATACAAAACATACCTTTTTACGGCTTTGCTGTTTTGTGCATAGATCACCCTGAAGTACAAGAACTTATGTCTGATATTCAAGACATGAAGGTGATTTCTTACGGGTTTTCTGAAAATGCTGAAGTGAGAGCTGTTAATATCAAACAGCATACTAAGGGGACTAGCTTTGACGTGAGGTATTCGTACAGAGAAGGAAAGGCTTCCGAGGTTACTGCGAGAACGATAAAGGACTTTGACATTTCAGTGTTTGGTATGCACAACGTTCAGAATGCGTTGGCAGCTATCAGCATAGGGCTGAGGCTGAGCATTGAAGATGAAGTGATAAAGACGGCGGTTAAGAGATTTGAGAGCGTGAAGAGACGCTTTACGAATGTCGGAGTAGTGAACGGAGTCACGATAATAGATGACTATGCGCATCACCCTATAGAGATAAAGGCGACACTGAAGGCGGGACTTCAGGCAAAGGGAGAAAAGGGTAAACTGATAGCGGTAATGCAGCCGCATAGGTATACTAGGCTGTCCGATATGTTCAGTGATTTCTGCAAAGCGTTTGGTGATGCCGATACGGTGATAGTAGCGGACGTGTACAGCGCAGGAGAGGCTCCTATAGAGGGAGCGAACAAGGAAGCACTGGCAAAAGGCTTAAGAGAACAGGGACATAAGAATGTTATTGCTTTAGACTCTCCTGAGAATTTGGCGAAGATAATATCTGATGTAGCGAGCCGAGATGACTATGTGATATGTCTTGGAGCCGGCTCCATCAGCGCATGGGCTAACGACCTGCCGGAGCAGTTGAAGAAGATAGGTTAGGCAAGCTGCCGACAAACATAAAATATTAACCATTAATGTTATATGAATAATTTGGCGCAGTTTTAACAATCTTTAAGTCTAAGGCAAAATGAGTGAACAGGACGATATTTACGAAGCTCTTATAGCATCTTGCGATATAGCCTATTGCTGGGACTTGGTTCGTGACAAAATAAACTGGTTCGGCATCTCTGAATACGTCTTCGGAGATGCTAATAAACCGGAGGATTCTAAGGGGATCTATCGCCTCCTTCACGCAGAAGACAGACAGGATTTTTTTGACGACAGGTCTATTGTAATCAACAGGCAGTTCAGAATACTGCAAAGTTCCGGGCGTATAGTATGGATTCACGAAAGAGCTAAAATAGAATACGGCACCAGCAACAGACCTGCTATACAAAGAGGCGTATGGCGCGTCATAGACAGTCCGGTACGGGATAATTTTGCAGGCAGCAAATTTGCAGACAGAGACGAATTGACCGGAGCATTGAAAAGACCTGCACTGCTGTCTGCTTTGTCAAGAGTTATAGACAGTGCTAAGGTGTCAAAAAGACCGGCTGCGTGTTTAGTAGTAGGCGTTGACAGAATGTCTTTTGTCAATGACGCCATAGGTACTGATGCCGGAGACGCAGTACTGAAAGGAACAGTGAAAAGACTGGAAAGCATTGTGCCGAATAATGCCGTGATAGGCAGGGCCGGAGGCGATACTTTTGCAGTTGTTCTGCCGGAGCCTTTTGGCAATGAAATGGAGTATATAGCGAATACTATACTGGAAGATTTTAGAAATGCGCCGATAGTGGCGAATAACACTCCGCTGCACATTACGGTGTCTATCGGAGGAGTGAGAGTGCCTGCTGTGACTCAGAGTGCGAATGAGGCGATGATTTTTGCAGAGCAGGCTGTGCATATGGCAAGCAATAGTTTCGTAGAATACATAGATAACCCTGCACGCATTCAAGAGAACAGACAGTTTTTCGAGTTATCTGAAAAAATCAAGAGGGCATTCAAAGAAGATTCTTTCAGGCTGGCATATCAGCCCATAGTAAAGGCTGATACCGGAGAGGTTTCCGGGTATGAAGTTTTGGTGAGAATGTTTGATGATGAAGGCAAGCCTATTTCGGCAGCGGCATTTGTGCCTTTAATAGAACAAATGGGGCTTGCAAAAGAACTGGACAGGCTGATTTTCAACAAAGCGATTAGAGATTTGGAAGAGGTGCCGGATTTAAGATTGGCGATTAATGTCTCGGGAGTCACAGCATCTGACCCTGCGTGGTCTGAGTACGTAAAGAAACTGCTTGAAAATAAGCCCAGCATATCGAAGCGGATTATAATAGAGATTACAGAAACAGCAGCCCTAGAAAATATTGCGGCAACTCAGAAAGTTGTTGAGACGCTTAATTCTATGAATATAAAGGTTTCATTAGACGATTTCGGAGCCGGAGCTACGTCTATCAGGTATTTAAGAGAGCTTGCGATTTCTATTATGAAGATTGACAAGGACTTGCTGAAGGACTTGCTGACGAATAAAGAACAGCAGCATCTTGTGATAGTTCTCATAGAACTGGCAAGAGGGCTTGGCATTGAAACCGTAGCCGAAGGCATTGAGACCGCAGAGGTTGCAGAGTGGCTGAGATACGTGAAAGTAGATTATATGCAGGGCTACTATTTCGGCAAACCGTCCCTAGAGAGACCGAGTATGACAATTAGGAATTAGGAGTTGGTGGTTACTTAAATAAATCCCTCATTCTGATAATCTGCTGACTTGCCGCTTCTACAATCTTATTGTCCATTAATAAAGGACAAGACCGCTTGGGCGACAGATTAGACCTAGAAAACGACCTGTTACTATGCCTTCCCGAGTTGTGCAGATTGCTGTGCGCCAGCTCCTGATTGAGTGCTATTGCCAGCAAGCCTTCCGTAACCGCAAAGGCAGGACCGGACTCATACGGTATTCCGTAAGGTACTGGCGGAGTAATGAATTTCCCGCCCAGCGTTTTTCTTTTCGCAGTTCTCATAGGTTTTCCAAGCCGCACTTGCTTGTCCAAAATCCTTTGAGCCAATTCCCTTGTTCCGTTTAATTGAGAAGCTCCGCCTGTTAAGACAACTCTTCTTCCGGAAAGCTCTGTAAAACCGCTTTTGTCTATTTTGTCTCTCACCAGCTCAAGTATCTCTTCCATTCTGGGCTGTATAATCGATATTAGTTGAGATTTTGGCACGTGCTGAATATTGTCAAAATCGTTCTCTTCTCCTATCAGAGGAATCTCTATGGAGTCGGTATTGTCAAAACTGCTTGACAGAGTATTCCCGTATAAAGTTTTAACCCTCTCAGCCTCTGTGATAGACGTAGTCAGACAGCGGGCTATATCGCTGGTGATATGCGCTCCTCCGATAGAAATGCCCCCTGCAAAAATAGCCTCTCCCTCGAAAAACATAGTGAAGCTAGTAGTGCCGGCTCCCATATCAATTACAATGCTGCCTAAATCTATCTCGTCCTCGACCAAGCACGCAATGCCCGAAGCATAAGGCGAGGCTATAATCTGCTCAACATTCAGGTGGCACCTTCCGACAACGTTTACCAGCGTCCTTAAAGAGCCGTGCTCTGCGCTTATCAGGTGAATTCTGGATTGCAGAGTGCTGCCTGTCATGCCGATAGGATCGCTTACGGTTTTCTGTTCATCTAGCCTGTACCCGACAGGTATTGTTTGCAGCAGTTCAATCTGTTGAGGCAGATGTTCCTCCGGCAGCATGGTCTGCGCCTGATTAATCATTCTGAAAACGTCATGTTCTTCTATTGTGCGGCCGTTAAGAGCCAGCTCTATGTCAATGCTATGAGAGATAATCTGTGCGCCCGATATATTAATGGTAACGCTTTGCAGGGTTTCGCCGCACATAGCTTCGGCAGTAGTAACGGCATCGGCAATAGATTTCTGAAGAGCGTCCATATCGGAAACCCAGCCTTGGCGCATACCTGAAGATTTGTTGTGTCCTATGCCTATGATTTTAGGATGGTCTGGGAAATCTTCTCTGGCAATAAGGCAGACGATTTTACTGGTGCCGATGTCGATGACACCGAACACTCCATTAGTCGAGACTTCCGGTTCGCCAAAAAATAGATTTTTCAGAAAGTCCATAATCGTATTCCTTAAAGCAACTGTAAAAAATATAATATGTTCGTGTAGTTAATTTTTTACTTATTTTTTATCAGTATCAACAGAATTTCTAGACCCTTCAACGAATTGATCCGGAAAGCGCAGGTCAATATAATCCAGGTTTCTATCGAGTATTTTAGCCTCTTCTATGAGAATTGATAGTCTGTGCAAGGATTTATCGAGAGATTTCTCTTTATCGGAGAGTCTGATAACAATTCCGTTTGGCTTGCTGCTGCCGGGTATAGGAGTTTGAAGCAGGTACAAGTCCCAGCGTCTTTGTCCGATGCGTTTGGCAGAAAAGAATCTGGAGTGTATGTCTTTATAGGCTTTCAGCTCGGAGAGTAAACGAGCGGCAGCCTTATCTGCGCCTGCGCCGACTAAAAGAGGCAGGCGCGGAAAATCAGAAGCCTTGGCGGATTGAATGATTTTACCGTTAGAATCTATGACGAAAATCTGATCATTGCTTTTCTGCCACCGTGCAAGAGGAGTCTTTTCCTGAAGATTAATGATAATAGTATCAGGGAGCTGCCGCATAATAGAGACATTTTCTACCCAAGGAAGGACGGACAGTTTTTTTGCAGCATCGTTAAGGTTTATGGATAAGATAGGAGTGCCTTTTTTTATGTCGGCGGCAAAAAAAACATCATCTTTGGAAAAGTTCTGCCTGCCGTTGATTATTATGTTTTTTACTTCAAAATCGGCTGATTTAGATACGTTTATGAACTTATCGGAGGAATACTGAAAGGCTTTCTGAGGCACCTTGAGTACTACGGCAATGGCTGCGGCTATGCCGAGAACTGCCAAGATGCCGAAGATGATAAGGATTTTCCTTAACAAACTGCTGTCATCGTTGAAGTCCATATTTGGAGAACGAGGCATTTATAAAGAATCTCCCCCTGCCTCTGTCATTCCCGCGTAGGCGGGAATAGGGCAAAAAAATGGAAAATTGAAAATGGAAAATTAGATTGAAATCTATTTCCAAATCAAGCATATTATAAAATACTTATAATTTCTTAATAAATTAGAAACACATGATAAAAAAACGTTCTATCAGGATTTGCGGGCATGAAACCAGTGTTTCTATAGAGGCTGCTTTTTGGAACGAGCTTAGAGAAATAGCCTCGGAAAAGAAGATTAGTTTGCAAGAACTGATAGAACAAATAGATAAAGCAAGAACCAACAGCCTGTCCGGTGCTTTGAGGCTGTTTGTGCTGAAACATCTGAAAGAAAAAACATGATACTAAGCTTTGACATAGGCGGGACTAAAATAGCAGGAGCCATTTTTGATAACTCAGAAGAAAAGGCAAGAGTCATAGAGCCGATGCCGCAAACAGGTTACTCTGATTTTTTAGCGGCACTGGACAGAATAATTGAAAAGCTAACGGCAAAATACCCTAATATTATAAAATTCGGCGCAGGCTTCTGCGGAGCTTATGACGTAAAAAGAGACCTGATAACAAGCGCAGGCAATGTCCCGTATTGCGTAGGGCATAATTTGAAAAAGGATATAGAAGAGCTTTTAGAAAAAAGAAACATAGATTGTCCTGTAGATGTCGATAATGATGCCAACTGTGCAGCATTAGCGGAAGCTCTGGAAGGTGCCGGCAAAGACTATAACAGTGTGCTGCTTTTGATTCTCGGCACAGGCGCAGGAAGCGGACTTGTAATAAACAAACAGCTGGTATCAGGTTCAAACGGGCTTACCGGCGAATTAGCAAGAGTAACATTTCCGATTTATGACGAAGAAGATTTGGAATTGGTAACAAGATTTTTCAAAGAAAAAAGGCGTCCTTACGGCAAGCCTAACGGAGACATAGAACAGTTTATTTCCGGCAAGGGCTTGAAGCAGTTGTATGAATGGAGAACCGGAAAGACGTTAGAAGCAAAAGAAATAGGAGAATTGTATAATAATAAGGACGCTGAAGCAGTAAAAGTAATGGACGAGTATTTTGAGCGAGTCGCAAAAGCAGCTGCGGTAATAGTCAACATGATTGACCCTGAAGCCATAATTCTCAGCGGAGGGGTTTCTTCTGTGACCGGAATATGCGAAGAAGTTCAAAACAGAATGAAGAAATATACTATTATAAATGACCCTAACACTAGGATATTGCAGGCAGAATTCGGAGTTATGGCGGGGTTGAGGGGTGCTGCGCTCTTGGTTAACGAGTAGCCGGTACATTGCGCTGCAAAAATCATGAAAAAATATTTGAAATCTGAGAATAACTCTCTATGATGCAGCAGTTATAAAAGTTTGCAGAGAATATCATGCCAAGTCTTAAAGAGCTCAAAAATCGGATTTCCAGTGTTAAGTCTACACGTAAAATAACTTCCGCTATGAAAATGGTGGCGGGAAGCAAACTGCGCAGAGCGCAGGAAGGAGCAGAAGCTGCAAGACCATATGCAGAACGCATGGACAAGATGCTGTCATGCCTTGCTGCCAATATGGTGTCCAGTTCCGAAAAGCCTGCGCTTTTAGCCGGAAGGGAAAAAGAAGACAAGATTCTGCTCATAGTCATTACTTCCGACAGAGGACTCTGCGGCGGATTTAACGGAAGCATAATCAAAGAGACAAGAAAACAGATTAAAAAGCTCGAATCAGAAGGCAAGACTGTGAAACTGTTCTGCATTGGAAGAAAAGGGCGAGATTTGTTAAAGTCAGAGCATTCTGAAAAGATAGTGCATTTTAAAGAAAGCTCCGACCATAAAGGACGCTTGTCTTATGATGATGCAGCTAAGGTCAATGAGCTGGCTCTCAATATGTTTGATTCTGAAGAATTCGATGTCTGTTATATAATTTACAATAAATTCAAGTCTGTTATCTCACAGATTGTTACGATGAAACAGCTTATTCCGTTTTCTATTGCGGAAAAAGAGAATGCTGATACAAACGCAGTTGCTATGCCTCCGGAGTTCGAGCCGGACGAGGCGACTATCTTGGAAGACTTGCTGCCTCGTGCTTTAGGAGTGGCTCTTTATACTTCTATGCTGGAAAGTGCTGCCGGAGAGCAGGGAGCCAGAATGACTGCTATGGATAATGCTACCAGAAATGCCGGAGATATGATTGATAAACTCACGCTCAACTATAACAGAAGCCGTCAGGCTTATATTACTAATGAGCTGATTGAGATTATTTCCGGTGCGGAGGCTGTGTAAGGGTTTTGGTTTTTAATAAATTAATATAGAGGAAAAACAAATGTCATCGAAGAATGTTCGCGGAAAGATAACTCAGATTAACGGCGCTGTGGTAGATGTGAAGTTTGAAAAGCATCTTCCTGCTATTTTGAATGCGCTTACTACTGAAAATGACGGAAAAAAGCTGATTTTAGAGGTGGAGCAGCATCTAGGCGAAAACACTGTAAGAGCAGTTGCTATGGATACGACTGACGGTCTTGTCAGAGGTGCTGACGTAGAGGATACGGGCGCACCTATCACTGTTCCGGTGGGACCAGAGACTCTTGGACGCATCATGAACGTTGTAGGCGATTCTGTTGATGAAAAAGGTGCTATAAAAACGAAAATGCACTTGCCTATTCACCGTGAGCCGCCTTCTTTCACGGAACAGTCTACGGATAAGGAAATACTGGTTACCGGAATTAAGGTTGTGGACTTGCTGGCTCCTTACTCTAAGGGCGGAAAGACCGGACTGTTCGGAGGAGCAGGAGTCGGTAAGACTGTTATTATTATGGAGCTTATCAACAATATTGCAAAAGCGCACGGCGGATACTCTGTGTTTGCAGGCGTTGGAGAAAGAACCCGCGAAGGCAACGACTTGTATCATGAAATGATAGAGTCCGGAGTCATCAAGACCAGCGGAGTCGGCTCTAAAGCCGCTCTTGTTTACGGCCAGATGAATGAACCTCCCGGTGCTCGTTCCAGAGTTGCTTTGACCGGATTAACGCTGGCGGAGTACTTCCGTGACGAAGAAGGTCAGGACGTGCTTTTCTTCGTAGACAACATATTCAGGTTTACTCAGGCAGGTTCTGAAGTTTCTGCGCTGCTTGGGCGTATTCCTTCTGCTGTGGGTTATCAGCCTACTCTTGCTACGGAAATGGGAACTCTGCAAGACCGCATTACCAGTACGACTAAAGGGTCTATTACCTCTGTTCAGGCTATTTACGTGCCTGCGGACGATTTGACTGACCCTGCGCCTGCGACTTCTTTTACTCACTTGGACGCTACTACGGTGCTTTCAAGACAGATTGCAGAGCTTGGCATTTATCCGGCAGTGGATCCTCTGGATTCTACAAGCCGTATCTTGGATCCTATCGTTGTAGGACAAGAGCATTATGATGTTGCCAGATCTGTTCAGAAGATTCTACAGACGTATAAGTCTCTGCAAGATATTATCGCTATCTTGGGTATGGACGAGCTTTCGGAAGAGGACAAGCTGATAGTTTCCAGAGCCAGAAAGATTCAGCGTTTTCTTTCTCAGCCGTTCCATGTTGCGGAAGTCTTTACAGGCTCTCCGGGAGTTTTTGTCAAGCTGGAAGATACCATTAGCGGTTTCAAACGCATAGTCGAAGGTGAGTTCGACAATCTGCCTGAAATGGCATTTTATATGGTAGGCACTATTGACGAAGTTATTGCCAAGGCGCAGAAGCTGATGAAAGAGGCTGCATGATGTCTACTTTTGTTTTTGAGCTGGTATCGCCTGATAAGCTGCTTTTCAGCAAGCCGGTAGAGATGGTTACTGCTCCCGGGTATAACGGTGAGTACGGCGTGCTGGCAGGACATGCTCCTCTTGTTACGGAGTTGAAGCCCGGAGTGATAGGCATATACGAAACAGATGATAACAGACCGTCCGTCCGGATTTTCGTTTGCGGAGGCTTTGCAGAGGTGACGCAGGAAAAATTCACTATTCTTGCGAGGAGTGCTGTTGACGTATCCGAGATAAAGAAGGAAGAGATATTGTCTCAGATGAAGAGTTTGAATGAGCGCATTCAGAGCACAGATGCGGAAGAAGAGCTTAAAAAGCTGGACGAAGAGAGTGCGATACTTACTGCGAAGCTGCAAGCTGTTGCGTAACTATCTGTAATTAACATATTTATTCATTTAATATTTTCACAATTAGCGTGTATAGTACATGCAGTTTAGAGTTATTAATAAAACACATTTTAAGGAGAATGATTATGACACAAGATACATTTGGAGGCTGTATGCAATGTGGTGAGGACAAACTTGCCAATGGCAGCATATACTTTTGGAGGGAGTACAAGGGTGGGGGGAATACGAAAGGGATTTGGCAGTAGATTTTTTGCGGACATACATTCGATATCAGAAAGAAAAAGAAAGGTATGGAAGCGCAAAAGCTGAAACTGTGGTAGCATGTTTAGACTATGAAGCACAGTTCAGGTCTTTCAAATACAGAGGACAGCCTATGACACCAGAGTGGTTTGTATTACAGGTGCAGAAGGATTTTCCTGATTCTTTTCCCGTATCTACAAGAAGCATATTTGGCGGTGTAAAAGGAGTTGTCAAAAAACTCTTCAAACATGACAAATAGTACCTAAACACAAAAAAACTAAACGGAGCGTTTTTGTAAGAACACTCCGTTTTTATCGTCCCGCTTAGTTAGCCGGCAGATTGCCTTTTGTCTTCATGCACTGCATAAAGGCGTTGTTGTACATCAACTGGATATTATTCTGTTGGCTGCCGGAGGCAACAGCACCTGCTCCGGTACCGACTACGGCACCGCTGGCTGCGCCGATAGCAGCACCGCCGCCGCCGCCGACTGCTGCGCCTAAACCGGCTCCGAGAGCTGTAGTGCCTACGCCTGCGAGAATGCCCGTTGTGTTGGCTCTTTCAGCAGCTCCGCGCACTTGATCTTCTGCGAAGCGTTTACAGGTTTCTTGTTCCCATGAAAACTGGTCAAACGATTTGCCTTTTGGAGGCATGACCAGAACAGTAGGACCCATTGGAGTGCTGGCGCAAGCAGAGAGCATAAATGCGCCAAGGCACAAGGACAGAGTTAAAAATTTAGTTTTCGTAGAAATCATGGTAGAATCTCCTTAAAGGTATATTGAATCACAGAAACAAGTATAGCATACTGTTTGGATTTAACAAAAGAGGAAAAGAAGTGAAAAGCACAATTTTTGCACTGGCGACTGCGGCGGGCAGGGGAAGCGTGAGCGTCTATAGGATTTCCGGCGGGAACGCACTTGTTGCGGCAGAGAAATGTTTTCTGGAGCAAGAGATACCGGAGCCTAGAAAGGCGTATATAAGGAGTTTTGTTGATAATGAGAGCGGAAAGACAATAGACAAGTGCATAGTATTGTATTTCAAGGCTCCTGCCAGTTTTACGGGCGAGGACGTGATAGAGCTGCATACGCACGGAGGCATAGCAGTAAGAAATGCCATAATGGGAGTGCTTTCAAAACTTCCGGGCTTTCGGCTGGCAGAGCCCGGAGAGTTCACAAGAAGAGCATTTGAGAACGGGAAATTGGATTTAACAGAGGCGGAGGCTATAGCGGATTTAGTTGACGCCGAAACAGAATATCAAAGAGAACAAGCACTAAGACAATTAGGAGGAGCGTTATCTGAGCTGTATGACGGTTGGAGAAACGCACTTATAAGGATATTGGCATTTATAGAGGCAGAGATAGATTTTGCGGAAGAAGAGCTGCCTGAAACTTTGATAGAAGAAACACTGGAAAGAGTCAAAAAAGTAAAAGAGGAAATTGAGGAGCATCTTAACGACAGCCACAGAGGCGAGCGGCTGAGAGAAGGATTTTCCGTAGTTATAATAGGAAAGCCTAATGCCGGGAAATCGTCATTATTGAATGTGCTGGCAAAAAGAGACATAGCAATAGTTTCTCCTATAGCCGGAACTACGAGGGATACTATAGAGGTGCATTTGGATATAAAAGGGTATCCCGTAGTACTGATAGATACGGCGGGCTTAAGAGAACGTCCTCAAGACGAAATAGAAAAAGAGGGCATAAAAAGAGCATTGAAAAGAGCTAAAGAGGCTGATTTGAGGATTTTGGTTTTAGACGGTATGGCTTTGGATAGAAATGATATAGGTATGGAAGACACAATAACGGTGATAAGCAAAAAGGATTTGATAAACGGCGGGGAAACATCGGACGCTATAAGAGTTTCTTCTGTAACCGGCGAGGGTATAGAGCAGCTTGTAAACAAGATACACGAGCATCTGGAAGATAAGTATAATGTGGGCGGCGTATCATTGACGAGGACTAGGCACAGGAACGCTCTAACAGAGTGTGTTCAGCACATGGACAATGCACTTAGTATAAAGCAAACTGATATGAGAGCGGAAGAGATAAGAGCTGCAATGCGCCGCCTCGGCAGCATAACAGGCCATGTAGATGTAGAAGACCTCCTAGACGTGATTTTCAAAGATTTCTGTATAGGGAAGTAGTAGTGAAAAAAGTGTGGAGTGTTGAGAGTGGAATGTGGAGTTGGAGCGGAAAGAGGGAAATGAGAGTATTCCCCTTCGCTGGCGAAGGGGTGGCAGTTGCGAAGCAACTGACGGGGCAGTGGTAAAAGCCTGATGTACTTACCGATACTGATTATTTCCTTTTAAAACTAATTCACATAAATTATAATGTATGCGATTCTTGCAGCAAAATGAGAGAAGAGAACAGATGAAAAGACGGAATTACCCAACAAAATCAAGACCTTACCCCCCCCCCCC
>Ga0123353_10000344_pt1 | contig 56809 bp, 37 predicted proteins | sample TergutLab28metaG_3_FD_92763 | JGI IMG/M metagenome (GOLD analysis project Ga0123353, IMG submission 92763) | Labiotermes labralis P3 segment gut microbial communities from Petit-Saut dam, French Guiana - Lab288 P3 | ecosystem: Host-associated > Arthropoda: Insects > Digestive system > Gut ... | reverse complement strand
GCTCCAGCGCGCCGGCGTCCGCGGCCGAACTGTCCCAACTGCCGTAATTGGTGATGATGGCATTGCCGGCGACGATCTTCGCGGTCGCGCCGTCCATCAGCAGGCCGGTGAAGGAGACGTCCGCGTCGTTGGCCCGCAGCGTCACGTTGTAGCCCAGCCGCAGCGACGACAAGATCGCCAACTCGTAGTTCTCGGTCGTGGTGTCCACGATCAGAGAGGCGCCGGCGTTGGGGCAGGTAAAGTCCATCAGCCCCGCCGTCAGCGAACCCGTCATCGTGTACACGTTGTTGCCGCCCCAGATTTCGGCCCACATCGTGCAGCCGACGACGCCCGCGGGCAGGAACTGGCTCCCGCTTTCATGGAGCTTCAGGCCGTAATTTCTGGCCAGAGTGCCGTCAATCACACCGCCGCTTGTCTCGATAATGCCATACGCGCGGAAATTGCCGTTCATGTGCACCGTGCCGGGGCCAAACACAAACTTGTTGGGAGTATACTGCGTGGGAATGTTGCCTCCGCCCCCCTCCAAGGTCACCACGTCGCCGGGAGAGGCCGTCAGGTAGATGTCACCGTACACGGCGCCGTAACGAGGACTGAACGCGCCCGATCCGTCAAAGATCAGCGTCGACCGGACAATGTCCCATCCCCACGCGTTGGCATCGCCGGCATTCCACTTGGACGGCGTGGCCTCGTTGGCCACCATGCGCGTCGTGTAGGCGCCCATCGTGAACTGGAAATCCGCCGAACCATACTTGGCGCCCGGCAGGAACTGGTTCAGCGTGATGTTGTTGTTGATCGTGAGCTTGACGTCGCTGCCCCATCCGGTGCCGAATTTCAGGATACCCACCGTCAACTCGTTGGTGATGACCACCTCGGGAATCCAGTCGGGGTCGTAGCGGTTGTTTCCCGCGAGCACGCCGGCAGGGTACTGCACGTTGATGTACGCGTTATCATTCAGCGAATTGGGGTAACTGGTCGCCGCCTCGCCGTCCACCATCCAGTTGGCGGGGTCCTCCCACGCCGTGCCCGTGCCATCGACACCGCCCGTCCACACATAATTCACCGCCAGCGCCGGCACCGCCAGCATACACAGCATCGCCGCAAGGACCAGTCTGCTCAACATGATCGTCTCCTTTTTCGTCTCAATGTGCGCGGAATAATCACCCGCGATGACAACGTCCATCATACCGCGGGATCGCCAGGCGTCCATAGGAACCTTTCGAAATATCTTGAAAACGGCGGCGACTTCGGACAGGCTGGGTGGTTGAAGTGTATGGTGTTGGCGCCGGTGTTCGCCAGTCGATTACTGTCCATTCACGAAAGGGACGCCATGATTCGCTCGATTCGCCCGATGTTGGCTGTGCTCGTCGCGGCCGCCTTGCTGACGCCGGTTTCGGCGCAGGCGGAACGGTGGTTCGTTCGGACCGGGGGCAACGATCTCGCCGACGGAAAGACGCCCGCGACGGCCTTTCGCACGGTCACGCGGGCGGCCGGCGTGATCAACCACGGCGACTCCATCGTCATCGGTCCGGGCGAGTACAAGGAAACGGTGCTGATCGCCGACCGGTTCAGCGCCGACGGAACCACCATGACCATCACCGGCGACGAAAGCGGCCAGCTCACCGGCGACCAGGCCGGCCCCGTCGTGCTCGTCTCCGCCCAGCCGACGCAGATGGCGCTCACGCTGCACCGCATGTCCAACCTCACCGTCAGCGGGCTGACGTTCCGCGGACCGGGGCAGGGGCTCAAGCTCGACAAGTGCCGGATCGCCAACGTGCGGCGGTGCACCTTCGACGGACTGTCGCGGGGGCTAGTCGTGAGCAACTCCGAGGACACGCTCATCGAGAGCAGCCTGTTCACGCGGAACATCATCGGACTGCTGGCGTCGGGATCGGCGGCGACATACGTGCATCACGTGACGGTGGCCGGTTCGACCAGCGTGGGCGTGTTGGCGCTTTCGTGCGGAACGGGCGAGATGTACAACTCGATCCTGACGGCCAACAACACCAACATGCTTCTCGACGGCCTGAGTTCCAAGGGATGGAAGAGCGACTACAACGTGCTCACGGGCACGATCGGAAACTGGGGCGACGTTCCGGCCATCGCGAAGATTCACGAATGGCCCGCCGCCAGCGGGCAGGACTACTTCAGCGTGTTCGTGGCGCCGGCGTTCGTGAACCCGGACCAGTACGATCTGCGGATTTCGCCGGAGGTGACATGGGGCGGCGGACTGCCGGGCCGGTGGGTCGGCGTGGCCCGCGTGGACGGAAACAACCGGTTCGTGGAGGTGCTCGACCGCGACGGAAAACCGTTTGAGATTGACGACCCCAAAACCGGCCGTGTCGCGGCGGGGGCGTATGAATACCCCGCTCCGAAACTCGCCAAGGGGTGGGTGAAACTGGAGGCGACGATCGAAGGCGACGGCGGTCGGCAGTCGGCGGGCGTGTTCAAGGAGAACGGCGAGTTGGTCCGCACGCTGCTGGCCGACGCGTCGGGCGTGAAGGACCTGTACTGGGACGGCCTGGACGACCTCGGGCAGGTCGCTCCGGCGGGGAAATACGTCGCCAAGATGGTGGCCAGCGACATACGGATCGTCGACGACGGCGCGTTCGGCGACAACGGAAATCCGATGGGCGTGTACCACTGCGACAACGCCAGCCGCGTGGCCGCCTTGTCCGACGGCGGGTTCCTCATGGTGACGTTCTACGACGAGTCGATGTACCCGCTGCGGCGGATTTCGTCGACGGGCCAACCGACGCACGCGAGCGGACTGGCGGGCGCCGACTTCATCGCGCTGGCGACGGTGGGCGAGGACGACATGTACGGCCTGTTGGGGCGCGGGTGGCCCGGACAGCCCCAACCGCAGGTCCGGCTGATCCGCATGGAACTTCCGGGCGACCGCGCCCACATGCTCGACGGTTCCGAAGCCTACGTCATCACCACCGCCGAGGAGCGGGACAAATTCGTGGCCGTCGGCCTGGCCGTGGTCGGCACGAAGGCGTACGTCACGCTGAGCGGGCTGAACGTGGTCCGCGTGATCGACCTGACCAACGGCAAAAAAGTGGCCGACTGGCCCGTCGCGGAGGTCGGCGACATCGCGGCCGACCCCAACGGCGGACTGTGGGTGCTCAGCGGGAAAAACGTGCTCCACCTGACCCTCGACGGCAAAAAGGACAAGGAATTCGACACCGGACTGCCCTGGCCGAAATACATCGCCGCGTCGAAGACCCGCGTGGCCGTCAACGGCAGTTCGGATTCGATGGGCAGCCACCTGGGCCTGGAGTCCGCGCTGGCGGTGTTCGACACCGGCGGAAAGCTCATTCGCAAACTGGGCAAACCCCGCGTGGACGGGCAGTTCACGCCCGTCGGGCCCAACACGATGCGCGATCCGCGGGGCATGTGCTTCCTCAACGACGGGCGGCTGGTCGTCTGCGAGTCGGCCCGCACGCGGATTCTCGACCCCGACAGCGGAACGATTCTGATGGACCTGCTGAGCAACTTCATGGACGTGGCCGTGGCGCATCCGCAGAAGCCCGAATTCGTCTACTGCGGCCTGGGCGCCTTCCGCGTGGACACCCGGACCGGAGCGTGGGACTGGCTGACGGAAGAACCCCGCTCCATCGTCCAGGTCAAGAGGAACGTCCAGGGCGAAGAAAAGGAGGTCACCGAGATTCACTCCTTCGGTTCACCGTCGCTGAGCGTGGTGCTGGGCGGAAAACCGTTCATCGCGTACGTGTACGGAAACAGCATGATGCGGTTCGTGGACGTCAGCGACCCGGCCAACCCCCGTCCGTCGACGTTCCTCCGCAGCAGCATGCTCGCCCCGGGGGCGTACTCGACGCTCTCGTTCAGCAAGGACGGCCACATCATGGCCGCCGCCGGCGGGTCCCGGAGCGGTTACAGCCTGTTCTTCAACCGCGTTCCGTTCAAGGGGCTGGATGACAAGGGCGATCCGATTTTCGATCTGGAGAACGCGGTCAAGATCGGCCAGGAGCAGGACGATCGCACCGGAATGACCAGCGCGAGCATGGTCACGATGGACCGGTCGAACGACGACATTTATTTCGGCGCGGTGACGCCGCTGTACAACAAGATGGTCCCCGCCTGGGGCGCCGACGCGACGGGCGTGGGCAAATGCACGCCCGACGGAAAACCGCTGTGGTTCGCCCTCTCCAGCGGTGGAAATTACATGTCGGTGGCCGCCATTCACGACGGCAAAAACACGTTCGTCCTCGCGGGCAAGAGTTTCGGCGGACAGGTGGACGTCTTCGACGCCGACGGCCTGCGGCTGGGAACGGGCAACTGGTCGTTCCCGACGAATTACACGATCGGTTTTGTGGATTTGCGGTTCGGGGTGAACCCGTACCTCCGCCCCGACGGCAAGGTGGGCGCGTACGTGGAGGACGACGCGATCGGGCGGTTCGCGAGGCTGCGGATCGACCTGACCGAGTCGATCAAGCGGAACGCGAAGACGTTCGACTGGAAACCCTCCGGCGCTGCCGCCGGGGCCGCCCCGCTTCCGTCGGAGACGCAGGGCAAGGGACTTGCGAAGATGCAGGAGATTCCGAAGGTGGCGTCGTTGCCGGTGAACGGTGACTGGTCGGCGTGGGCGAAGGCGGGCGTGGTTCCGCAGATCATCGCGCTTCCGGCGGTGCAGTACCGTCACGCCGCGTTGCCGGATGACCTCTGGCAGACGATGAGTCTGGGCACGGCCATCGGCGCGTTGGCCCACGACGGCAAGAGCCTGTACGTGTACTTCGTCGTGACGAGCGAGGCGCAGTGCTTTGACTCGACCAACCCCGGTTTGATGTTCGAAGCCGACGGTGTGGAACTGTGGATGGAAGAGGACCAGTTCGGCCTGAGCATGACCAAGGACGGCCAGCCGCACCTGTTCAAATACCGTTTCCACGACCGCGCGGGCAAGCAGTGGTCGGCCAATTACGAGTTGGACAAATCCAACATGTACGCGACGAAGCTCGACGACATGGCCTCGCATCCGCTGGGTCGGCAATTGGGTGACATTGTGGGCGTGTCGCTCAAGGGCCGCAAGGGGTACGCGGTGATGGGCCGGATTCCGATGGAAGAGGTCAAACTGGTGGGCGGCATCGCCGGGCGCGGCGGTACGGAGATCCTGAACATGACCGGCCAGGGCGGCGAGATCATCCGCGTGGGCGTGAACTTCGGCGGAATCATGACCTGGGGCCGCAGCCAGGACTACAAAGTCGCCTGGCCCAACAGCCTGATGTTCAGCGACCCCACCCGCTCGGCGCCGTTCGTGCTGAAAGACTGAACCAGCCAAGTAGCCGATCGGGCACGATTTTTTTACCACAAGACACAGACACAGAGAGTTGTTTTCGTCTTCGAATCTCCCTTCGCGGACTATCGCCCGAATCCCCGGTGCCACCTCTGTGTCTCTGCGCCTCTGTGGTAAAAAATCGTGCCACACAGGAGAACTGAAAGCCCCTGACGTTGCCTGGTCATTTATCTCAAATGCGTTTGCCCAACGCGGGTAACTTGCTATGATTGGACACCGCGTTATGGCTGGGTATCGCGCGCGTGGAGAACAACATGAAGACAATCGTACGCATGGGACTGATCACGCTGGGGCTGGTTCTGCCGCTGGGGTGCGCCGCGCAGACCACCGCGCCGGCCACCGCGCCGGCCGCACCGCCGGACGAGGCGGTAATGGGGCTGCTCAAGGACCTCGAAGCCGCCGGCGATACGTTCACCGCCATCAAGGCCGACATCGAGTACATCGTCTTCTCCCCCGCGCTGGGCGACCGGGAGACCCGCGTCGGCTATGTGCTCTACGATGCCGCCAGGGGCGACAAGCCCGCGCGGTTCCGCATCCGATTCGACACCCGCCAGGACAACAACGGTCCGCGCGTCAAGGACGTCATGGATTACGCCTTCGACGGTTATTGGATGAGCATCGCCGACCACGCCAACAAAAAACTCCAACAGATTCAGATCGCCGCCCCCGGTGAAAAAGTCGAGCCCCTCCGGCTGGGCAAGGGGCCCTTCCCCATGCCCTTCGGCCAAAAGGTGGACGACGTGCTGGAGTACTTCGTCCCCGCCACCCGCGCCGCCGACCCCAAGGACCCACCCAACACGCGATACCTCCGGCTCACGCCCAAGCCCGGAAAGGCCGACCAGGTGAACTTCACCGAAGTCGAACAATGGGTCGACAGGGACACGAATCTGCCGGTCAAACTCGTCGCGAAGGAAAAAAACAACACCGTCTCCACCGTCCTCTTCGGCAAACGCGAGGGCGACAAGGTCCTCATGGACACCAAACCGAAAATCCAGGACCGCGATTTCAAACTCGAAAAACCCACCGGGTGGCAATTGGAAATCATCCGGCTGGACGAGAAGAGGGCGCGATAATCGCAAAGCCCCCCTGATGGTTTGGGAGTGTATCGTGGTACAAACATCGAAAGGAGTCTGTCATGGAATATCGTTCATTGGGCACAAGTGATTTGAAGGTCAGCGTGATCACGTTCGGGGCCTGGGCCATCGGCGGGGCCATGTGGGGCGGGGCCGACGAAACCAAGGCCGTCGAGGCCATCCGCGCCGCCGTCGACGTGGGCGTCACCACCATCGACACCGCGTACCTCTACGGATTCGGCGCCAGCGAGCGGTTGGTCGGAAAGGCCGTCGCCGGCATTCGAGACCGCGTGCAAATCCTCACCAAATTCGCCCTGCGCGAAAATGTCGGCCAGGGCGAATATTTCTTCGACCTCCAGGATCAGGGCAAGACGTACCCGATCTGGAAAATCGCCACGAAAAAGAGCATCATGGAGGAGTGCGAGCGAAGCCTGCGCGACCTGAACACCGATTACATTGACCTGTACCAATGCCACTGGCGCGACCACACGACGCCCGTGGAGGAGACGGCCGAGGCGATGGCGACGCTGATCAGGCAGGGCAAAATCCGCGCCGCCGGCGTGAGCAACTTCACGCCCGAGGAAATCGCGGCCGCCAACGCGGTCGTTCCCATCGCGAGCAATCAGCCGCCCTACAGCATGGTCGAGCGCGGCATCGAATCCGACGTGCTGCCGTACTGCCGCGAGCACAACATCGGCATCATCGTGTACAGTCCGATGCAGCGGGGCCTGCTGACGGGCAAGTTCGACCCCGCCCACAAATTCGCCCCCGGAGACCACCGGGCCGACGCGGTGCATTTCAAGCCCGAAAACATCCGCCGCGTCAACGCGTTTTTGAAGGGGCTCGAACCGATCGCCGAGGAGCACCGCGCGACGATCGGCCAGGTGGTGCTGAACTGGACGATCCAGCAGCCCGGCGTAACCGCCGCCCTGGTCGGCGCCCGCGACGCAAATCAAGCCCGCGCCAACGCCGCCGCCGCCAACTTCCGGCTGACACCGAAGGAAATCCAGGAGATCAACCAGCGGCTGGGCGAGTTGAGACTGGAGCGGTGAGGAATTGGCATTGAAGAAAAAACGCGTGTATCTTGAGACAAGCGTCATCAGTTACCTGACAGCCAGGCCATCGCGTGATGTCGTGCTGGCCTTTCAACAGGCCGCGACGAAATTGTGGTGGCAAGAACATCGGCCACTGTTCGACGTGTTTGTCTCGGAACTGGTGGACGACGAAATCGAACAAGGTGATGCCAACGCGGTACGTCGCCGTCAGGAATCCGTAATCATGCTGGAACGCAAGCCGGTCACAAGCGAAGCCATCGCATTGGCCGACCGACTTCTCCATGCCCATGCGCTTCCCCGCAACGCCAAGGGAGACGCGATGCATGTAGCCTTGGCAGCGGTGCATGAAATGGATATTCTCTTAACGTGGAATTGTCGGCACATTGCGAATGATGCAATGGAACCGAAAATTGTGGCTACGATTGTAGAGGCGAATTACAAACCTCCACGGATTACGACTCCAGAGAAGGTATTGAAGGCACCGATAGGAGAATGACCATGAAAGACCCAATGAAAGAGCCGGTCCTGATAGACCCAATCGTCGAGGAACTCCACAGAATACGAGTTGAGCGTGCGAAACAGTTTCCCACCATGGAAGCCTTTGGCAAATACTTGCAGCAGCGCGAAGCTATGTCACGGGCTCGCGGCGTGAAGTTTTCCGATCCACCGAAACCAAAAAAGCCGCGCGGCGCACGGAAAACGACTAGCGAAAAGTGACAAGGGAGTTTCGAAACCATGACCACGCGAGCAGGCAGGTTGGGCAGGCGGGTGTGGGAGATGGCTCCGCCGTTTGACGGGGCGGGCGATTTGGCGCGGCAGTTGAACGTCGCGCCGATGGTGGCGCAGATGTTGCACAATCGCGGGGTGGCCGACGCCGAGGCGGCCAGGCGGTTCCTGGAGCCCAAACTCACGCATCTGCACGATCCGGGCCTGCTGGCGAACATCGACGTCGCCGCCCAGCGGATTCTGCGGGCCGTCCGCGATGGCGAGAAAATCACGCTCTACGGCGATTACGACGTGGACGGCATGACCGGCGTGGCCATTCTGCGGGCCTGCCTGGGTTTGCTGGGCGCCAACGTGGACTATTATGTACCGCACCGGCTTGAGGAGGGCTACGGCGTCAACGCGGAGGCGGTGGACAAGCTCATCGCGGCCGGGACGAAGCTCATCATCACCATCGACTGCGGCATTTCCGCCCATGGGCCTCTCGCGCGGGCGGCGGAGGCGGGCGTCGACGTGATCATCACCGACCACCACGCCCCCGGCGACCCCCTTCCGCCGTGCGTGGCGGCTGTGCATCCCAAACTCTCGCCCGACTACCCCAACGACGACCTTTGCGGAGCGGGCGTGGCGTTCAAGCTGGCCTGGCACGTCGCCCGGCTGGCGGAGGGCACCGACCGCGTCAGCGACCGTCTTCGCGAGTTTTTGCTGGAGGCGATCGGCCTGGCGGCACTGGGAACCATCGCCGACGTCGTGCCGCTGCGGGGCGAGAACCGCGTTTTCGCCACCTTCGGACTGAAGGCGCTGCCGCAGACCAAACACCCCGGCCTGCGGGCGCTGTTGGACAGCGCCCAACTCGCCGGGCAGGTGGACGCGTACCACGTGGGGTTCGTGCTGGCCCCGCGGCTGAACGCGTGCGGGCGGATGGGGCACGCCGCCCTGGCGGTGGAACTGCTAACCACGGCGCCGCCGCAGAAGTGCCACGAAATCGCCGCGTATCTGGTCGAGCAGAACGAACGCCGCCGCCAGGTGGAACGCGAGATGTACGAACAGGCCTGCCAGATGGTCGAGCAGCGGGGATTAGCCACCGCGGGCAGCTACTCGATCGTGCTCGCCGACGAGCGGTGGCACGCGGGCGTGGTGGGCATTCTCGCGTCGCGGGTGGTGGAGCGGTTCCATCGGCCGGCGATCATGATCGCGCTGGCGGGCGGCGACGGTCATGGCAGCGGGCGGTCGATTCCGGGGTTCAATCTCAACGACGCCCTGGCCGCGTGCGGCGAGCATTTGACGAATTTCGGCGGCCACGCGATGGCCGGCGGCCTGCGTCTGGCGGCCGACAACGTGCGGGCGTTCACCGACGCGTTCCGGGCCTACGCGGGCGCGAACCTCTCGCCGACCCAGATGCAGCGCCCGCTCCAGGTCGACGCCGTCGCCGACATCGGCGAGGTGAGCGTCAATCTGGCCAAACACATCGAAAAGCTGGCCCCGTTCGGCCAGGGCAACCCCGCTCCGGTGGTCGCGTTCCGCAACGTCCGCGTGCTGGCCGCCCCGCGGCGAATGGGCAAGGCCGGCAACCACGTCAGCCTCCTGCTGGGCCAGAACAACGCCAACGTCCGGGCCGTCGGATTCAACATGGGCGACCTCGCCGACGACCTGGTCGGCATCACCCACATCGACGCCGCGGCGGAGATCACGTTGAACACGTTCAACGGGCAAACCAACGTGGAATTGAAGCTAAAAGATGTGCAGTTGCCGGTGACATGACCGCGTCAAAAACCCGAATGACGAAACCCGAATGACGAATCAATGACGAATGGTTTTTCGTTTGTCGTGTCCCGCGGCTTGGCGATGTCATTCGAACATTCGGGTTTCGTCATTGATTCGTCATTCGGGTTTTCGTCGCTACTTCATCGCCTCTTCAATCTCCGCGATTAACTCCTTCGCTTCGTCGCTGGGGTCGAGTTCGTTGCTTTTTTCGGACGACGCTTTCGCCTGCGCCATCAGCGCCGCGTCGTCGGTGGCCTGGGCGGACCAGAACTCGATTTTGGCCTGGTACAACCAGGCCTGGCCGTTCCGGGGTTCGAGCATGGTCACGGCGCGGGCGTGGCGGACGGCGGCGGGGTAGTCCTTCAGGTTGTACAGGCAAATCGTCGCCATCGACTGGTACGCGCTGGCGTCGTACGGATTGATGTACGTCACCTCGCGATAGTACGTCATCGCCTGCGAGTAATTTTTCTGCGCGCGGTACAAATCGGCGATCTGCCGCGCGAACGACGGGTCGTTCATCGTGTGCGTGTGCAGCTCGATCAAGTTGGGAATCGCCTCCGCCGGGCGGCCCATCTGAACGTAACTCCTTGCCAGCAGCGTGTAGCTGAATTCGTCCAGCGGCGCCAGTTTTTTGTATTCATTCAAGGCCGCGATGGACTCGTCCCACTGCCGCTTCTCGTTGTAAATCTCCGCCAGAATCCGCAACGCGACCTTCGACGTCCGGTCGACCGCCCGCAGCCGCAGGGCGACGTCGAGGGCTTCGTCCTTCTTCTGTTTCATGTACAGGCACAGGGCGAGCACCTCCAGTCCTCGCCCGTGGCGGTCGTTGTTCTCCAACGCCTTTCGCGCCAGGGATTCGGCCTCGGCGAAATTCGGCCTGGGTCCGTTGACCAGCGCGGACGCGTAGTCGGCGAGGGCGGAGGCGTCCTTGGGGTTGGCGTCGGCCCGTTTCTTCAGGGCGGGCACGTCCATCGGCGGATGGGGATCGAATCCCCAGTTTCGCACCTGACCGCCGGCCCAGCCGCGGAAGGCCTGGTCGAACTCCTCCTCCGTCGTGCCCAGCGCCGACGCGAACACCTCGGCCTGCGTTTTGCCCTCGGCGAACAGATCGAGCATTTTCAGCACGGTCGGCCAGGTCCGCGAGGCGATGATGTATTCGAGCATCCACTCGCTCTGCGCGTACGCCAGGCTGCGGTCGGCCTGCCGCCGGGGACGGATGAATCCCCAGTCGATTTCCTTGATGGGGTACAACGGCCTGACGCCGGGCCCGTCCTTCATGCCCGCGGCCGTCTGGCGGTAGGCGCGGATCAACTCCTGCGTGGCCTGGTAATTCCGCCGGTCGGGCTGCTGGAACACCGCGCAGGCCTCGGTGAACCAATGCGGAATTCGATTGTGCGTTTTGGCGAGCGTGACCGTGTGCGTGTACTCGTGCCGCAGCACGCCCAGCCAGTGGTAGTTGCCGAAGACGGCCTCGGGACGCGAGGAGGGCGCGACCATCACGATGACCGTTCCGGTGGACGCGCCCACGGTGGGAATCCATCCGCGGCCCGTGATTCGCATGGAAAACTGTTCGTGCGTCGGGAAAAATTCGACGAGGGTTTTGTCGGCGGGATCGGGCGTGAAGGCGAAATCGGAGCAGACCTCGCGGCCCATTTGTTCGATCGCGTCGGCCACCTGCTCCAGCAGAATCGCGTCCATTCGCGGGTCGGCCTTGATGATGAAGTGCTCGGTTTCCCGCGTGTTGAAATTGGCCAGCCGATCCAGCAGGGTGAGGTAGTTCAGCACGTCCAGCCGGTAGTCGTCGATTTTGTGCGCCCGGTCCAGCCATTCGCGGGCCTTGTCCTCCTGTCCGGTTTGGAGGTACATGCCGCCCAGGCTGGCCAGGACGTCGGCGTTTTCGGGCGCGAGGGTTTGGGCCTGGAGCAGGAACGGTTCGGCCTTGCTGAACTGCCGCCCGGCCGCCAACCAGTCGCCGATGGCCTGGGGCAGTCCGGCGTAGTCGGGGTCGATGGCCTCGACGCGCTGGATGAAGGGCGTGGCCGCGTCGTCGTTGTAGGTGCGGACCTGGAGCGCGGCGTAGAGCGAGAGGGCGTCGAGATGGTTGGGGTTGACCTTGAGCACCGCGTCGAGCACGGGGGCGACCTCGTCGAACCGCCGCCACTGCATCAGGCATAACGCCTTGACCAGCAATGCGTCGGCGTGGTTGGGATTGATCGCCAGCGCCCGCTCCAGCAGGGCCATGCACCCCTCGAACTGCCACTCCTCCAACGCGGCCGCCGCCAGTCCCACGTACATCGCCGGAACGCGGGCATTGAGCCGCTGGACCACCTGAAACTCCTGCTGCGCGATGTCCACCCGATGCTTGGACAGGGCGAACTCCCCCGCCGCCAAGGCCGCGGGCCAATAGGTCTTGTCCGCGACCTGATACGCCTCGTTAAAATAATTCCGCAGAATGTTCTGGGCCTGATTCGACGCCTTGGCGCCCGTGAGCGTCTGCTGGCGGTCCATGATCCGCCCCATCGCCGTCAGCGACTGGGCGTCCTTTCGATACGCCCCGGCCTGCACGATCCGGCCCATGCCGTTGTAGACGTCAACGGCGTCGGACTTTCGGCCGAGCACTTCCATCGCCAAACCGCGGGCCAGCAGCGTGGGCGCGAAATCAGGCCGGAGCTTGTCCGCCGCCTCGGCGGCCGCCAGGGCCTTGGCGTACTCGCCCACGGTGTAGAGCAACTCGCTCCGCTCCAACTGCCAGTGGACATCCGCCTCGCCGGCCGCCCCGGCCTTGTCCAACGCCGCCAACGCCTCACCGTACTTGCCCTGCATGGCCAGCGCCTTGGCCGCCCCGACCGACGCCTCCAGCCGCAGGGCGTCCTGATCCGCAAGGGCGGTGAAACCTTTGGCGGCGGAGTCGTATTGACCTCGCCAAAACTGCGCCGCGCAGGCGGCCAAGTCCTTGCCCGGAGCCTCCGCCGGCTGCGACGACGGCTGCGACGGGACCCCCAGACGGGACAAAACATCCGAGCGCGGCGTACCACCGGGACGGGAGGTGGCGCCGGGCCGCGACGGGGCCGGCCTTGTGGTCGGCCGACGCGCCGGCTGCGATGCCGGTTGCGACGCCGGCTGCGACGCCGCGTCCGCGACGGGCGCATCCACGCCGCCGGACGAACCCGCGTCCGCCAACCCCGGCGACGCCAGCACCACCGCCGCCATCATCGTCAATATGATCCGCCAAACCATCATGCACCTCCCACTCCAGACCGGTATATCTATCTTACCGCGCCCGCACACAACCCCCTCCTACAAAATCGACGCGGAATGAACGTTCATTTATGGGAAATTCCCACGCCCATCGACGAAATGTACATGTGGCCCTTCCATTTTGCGTTGTAAAATGTTGTGCACAAACGAACGTTCCGCTTTACACAACATCCTACGGCGCAAACCGGCAAGCCATTGAACGCGGTTCGCCCCGCACAACATTTTTCAACACAAAAAGACAAAGCCCGGTCAACGATGCGGTGTTCCACCGAATCGCGAACGGGCTTTGTCTTTTTGTGTTGAAAAATCGGACCTACTCTAATGTCGCGACGGCGCCCTTATTGGCGTCGGCGAACATGGTGTAGGTGCTCGGCCAGACCATGTGCGGCTGTTCGTCCACGCCCAGAATGTCCACGTCGTTGAGCATGAACCCGATCCAGAACTGAAGGCCGGACTTGAGCGATTTCTCGTCCCCGGCCATACCCATTTTTTCCAGGGCGGCCTTGTCGTCACCGTAGGTCCCCGCGTTAATCGGCAGGGCGAACTCGTAGACGCGGACCTTGCACACGGACAAGTCCTCGCCGTAGATGTTCTCGATCGCGCGGCGCTCGGTGACGGTCTTGGCGTTATCCAACACGTAATACTTGCGCGGGGCGACGTCCTTCGGAACCACCAGGTTCTTGTTGAAGTAGAACCGGTTGCGGTAGATCAGTTCCGTCCCGTCGGCGAGCATGGACGCGTTGAAGGCATATCCCGGTTCCATGAACCCGTTGATGGTCATCTGCACGCTGTCCTGGAGGTAGAACTTTCCGACCTCGGTCTGGTGCTGGGCGATGATGTCGTCAAACACGATGAACTGGAAGTACAGCGTGTCCCCGTGCCAGGCCATCCGCACCGTCGCGGAGTTGTCGACGGCGGTGGTGATTCCCGCGGTGGCCGTCGCCGGCGTGATCATCACCTGCGGCGTGGGGAGAACCTTGCGCCACTTGTCCAGGTCGCCGTCCATCGTCATCGGGGCATCGAGTTTCTTCACCGCGACGCTCGGGGCCGGTCCGCGAGGGGCCGGTTTGTACGGCTCGGTCGGGCGGCTGGCCAGCGCCTTCTCCAACTCCGCCGAAATCGTGAACGGGAACGCCGCGTGCTTGACGCTCTGCTCGCCCGTCACCGTCAGCCAGTGAACGCCGGTGAGCATGTAATCGCCGCCGATGATGTGAATGCGGCCCTTCTTGTCCTTGAACGCATTCGTGTGGTCGGGGTGATCCAGCCAGTACCCGGTCCAGTTCATCTCCACCGGCGGACCGAAACCGCCCATGCCCAGACCGTCGTTACTGATGATCATCCAGTAGGCGTCATGGCCGTAGCTGGTCATCATCAGGTCGCCCAGCGGTTTGCACCCCTGGATCGGCGTGGCGACGATGTTCATGGGGCGGAACCACAGCAGTTTTCCGTCCGGGGCCAGGCGGGCCAGGTCGGTCGCGCCGCTGTTGGAGAATCCCATGCCCTGCCAGGAACGATTCATGCCCGCGCAGAGGATCGTGCCCATGTTGTCGGGCATCGGGAACGTCTCGCTGCCGCCGACCCTCGACTTGGGCCACGTGAAGTCGTACGGATTGTACACTTCCCCAGCCTGGTTGCGGAGCACGTGCTCGGCGCCGACCTCGTACTTCGGAACGCCCTTGTCGTCCAGACCCACGCACTTGTAGACCAACCCCGCCTCGGCGCCGCCGCAACTGATGATGTCGCCGTTGGCCGTGCTGTACATGAACCGCATCATCGGGATACCGGGGAATTTGAGTTCCTCACCCTCGCCGTCGGCGTCGTCAATCACGCCGTCGTTGTTGGTGTCGCGGTACACGGCCCATTTGCCGCCGGGGGGCTGGGTGAACAGCAGCGCGGGCTTGGCTTCGAAACCCTCGAAGCGCGTGACCATCATGCCGCCCTGTTCCTTGTTGTCGGCAAGCTTCTTCGTCCAGCGGTGAATACCGAATCGCTTGCCGTCCTTCTCGAACGTGCCCAGGAAATGATGGACACCGACGGGCAATTTCCAGTAGGCGTCCATGCCGGTCTTTCCGCTGTCGGGATCGACCCAGCAGGACATTTTTCCGCCGCTTTCGAAGATCACCTGCGCGTCGGCGGGAATGGCCGGATTGTATTTGTTGCTCGCCCATTTCGAGATCACCGGCGAGTTACCGAAGTGAGCGGCCGCGTGATGGAGCACCTTGCCGTCAGGCCCGAACACCGACATGTGTCCGAAGGCGAAATCCTTCACCGCCAGCGTGCCGTCGTCCCGCAGGGCCAACCGCGCGCCGGTCTCCTCATGCCCGGGGACGCTCTGGAAAGTGAATCGGTCCGGTTCGAACGGTCCGAACGGGCCGTCGCCTTTTCCGATGGTCTTCTGAACGGCCGGTTTGTTCGGATCGGCAATGGAGTAGAGCGTGACCTTGCCCGCCGCCGCGTCGGCCACGGCCATGCGGTCGCCGTTGACGGCGACGCCGACGGGTTTTCCGCCCGGCGCGAAGGTGTGGACGGCCTTTCCGGCCGCGTCCAGGGCCAGGACCTTGTCGTCCGAAACCACCCACAGCAGTTTGCGTTTGGCGTCGCCCGACATGGCGCGGAGTTTGGCCACCTTCAGGGTCGGAAGGGCTTCGAGCGTCGCCGCGTCCACGACGATCACCTGGTCGCTCGCGTTATCGCCGATGTAGATTCGGCCGTCAATATACTCCACGCCACCGAAGACCCAGCGGCTCTTGGTCAGCCCCTTGAGCGTCACGGCCGAACGCATCTGGTCATCCAGCACCGGATAGCCGTTCTTGGAGTCGATGCGGACCAGATCGACCCAGGTGGACTCGGCATCTTCGCCGGCCTTGCGGGCATACCAGATGGTGCCGTTTCCGGTGTCGGCGGCACCGATGCTCTCGGCGGCGCCCTTGAACGCCCAGAGCCCCTTGCCCGTGGCCAAGTCCAGTTTGACCACGTTCATGTGCTTTTCCTGCCAACTGTTGGACAGCAGCAACTGCCCGTCGGACGTCCAGTTGACCGACGCCAGCGAACTGTTGTTGGCGTCGAGCATCAGGCTGCTGGCGCCCATGTTTCCGGTGAACCCGCGGTACACCAGGTCCAGATCGGCCTCGACGACGCGGACTTCGTACTCGCCGGCCGCGATCGACTCGTTCAAATACGTGTTCCCGCCGGGGAGGACGAAGTTGTACTTGCCCTTGCGCAGCGGGAGGTCGTGGAAGAGGTAGTGAATCAGCACGCCGTCCTTGGTGAAGACGCCCGCGGACTTGACGCCCGCGTCGGAGGCGATTTCGAACGTTCCGTCGAAGGGCGGCATTTCGCGTGTCCGCTGGGCCACCTCAATCGCGCCCAGCGTCGGAGCGGTCGCGTTCAGGCGGGCCCGCTTGAAGAGGTCGTCCTTGGGAGCGGTGAAGGTCAGTCCCTCGCCCTTCCACTCGCCGATGCCGAACCCCTCGACGGTTTTCCGCCAGGGCTGCCAGGTCATCGGGGCGGTGGGCGTGTAGTCGCCCTTGTCGCGGCTGGCGAAGTCGATGCCCGGAATCAGGGAGTGCTTTTCCGTCCGGGTGACGGTCCGCCAGGTGGCCAGGTGAATGCGCCCGGATTGGCCTTCCATGCGTCCAGCCGTGAAGCAGGAGAAGAGGTTGTAGTCGCTTCGGACCTTGGAGCAGTCGCCGTTGAACGCGACGGCCATCAGGGCGTCGGCGAAAATGTTGTTGGCGACGAGCATATGGCCCGAGTCGGTGAGGCTGGCGCAGGCCGTCGCGATGCTGGCGAAGGTGCAGTTGCCCACCACGCCGCTGGTCTTCTTGAACGAGATGCCCGCGTCGGCATGATCGACCAGTCCGTTGACGAACGAGACGTTCGTCGAGTTGCTGGCCGAGACGCCCACCACGGCCTGCGTGACGCGGACACGCTGAATGTCCACGTTCGACGAGTCGGTGATGACCACGCCGGCCGCCGTGACGTTGCGGAGGGTCAGGTCGCTGATCTTGATGTTTTTCACGCCCGTCAGGACGAAGACCGCCTCGGCGCCGCCGGCATCGAGAATGGTCTTGTCCACGCCGGCGCCTTCGATGACGGCGCCGTCCGTCAACTTGAGGTCGGCCAGTTTGATCTCGCCGGCCGGCAATTTTCCGCCCGAGACCAACTTGGCGGCATCGACCGCCTGCGCCGCCAGGGGACCGGCGATCATCATCGCCACACCGGCGGCCGCGATTCGTAATGCGAATTTCATGGTTGGGGTCCTTTCAGATTTGGTGGATTCGTTCACTCGTTGATTCGTTAACCCGTTAACGTGTTAACGGGTTAACGAATCAACGAGTGAACGAATTACGCCGCGTTCAGCCTTCGACGATCGCTTTCATGGGGCAGGAGTCGACGCAGGTTCCGCAGTCGATGCACAGGTCGGGGTCGATGGAGTACTGTTTGTCGCCGGCCTTGATGGCGTCGGCGGGGCAGGAATCCTTGCAGGTCCCGCAGGTGGTGCAGTCTTTGGTGATCTTGTAGGGCATAACCAACTCCTTCATGTTCGTAGAAAAACACCAGACCATCGCCGGCCACGCGTGTGAACCGGCCCATTTCGGAAGCGGTTATCATAGCCACTCGCCGTGCCAACGGCAAATCCGAAATTCGAAATTCGAAATCCGAAACAACGTCCAAAACCCAAAAACAGAAAATTCCAAACCCAGACGGCAACACCGTGCGTCAAGACGCGACGCGTTATACGTCTTCGTTTGAGTTTTGGAATTTTCCGTTTTGGAATTTGTTTCGGATTTCATGCTTCGGATTTCGGATTTTCGCATCGCGGCCGCCAGGGGGTTGCGGGTATACTGACGCGTACGGTGGCGTGTGTCTCCGTCGACCGAAACTTTGGTCCCTCAGGAGCGTTGAAACAGCATGGACATGGAGAGTCTTGGACTTCAGTTCAAAGGCACGCGGGAAATGAATCTCCTGCTGCTTCTGCTGGGCGCCGTCATGGTGCTGCTGGTGGCGGTGGCCGCGTGGCAGTTTATCCGGCGCAAGTGGTACGCGGGCGCCCTCAACCTGGCCGCCGCCGGAGGGCCCCTCCCCCTGACCGGGCTGCTGCTGGTCAGCGGGGTCCTCCGACGCGCGCGAGGACAAGGAAAGGCCGACAGCGCCTTCTACGGCGCCGCCGCCGTGGCGGCCACCTCCATCGCGGCGCTGGTCCTCTACGTCTCCACCGGCGCCAGCGCCAAAACCATGATGGGGTGGATGATCGCCCTGGCGCTCTGGGTCGCCCTGGCCATCGGCGTGTTCTACACGGCCGTCTACTCCCACCTGGGAACCCGGCGAATGGCCATCCTGATGGTGATGCGCTGCCTGGCCATCATCAGCCTCATGCTCATCCTGTTCAAACCCGCCCTGAGCTACTCCAAACCGCCCGAGGACCAGAAACTCCCCACCCTGCCGATCCTCGTCGACCGCAGCGGCTCCATGAGCGTCACCGACCCCCCGCTGCCCGTCAACCGGTACACGCAGGCCGTGCAGCAACTCGGCTACCAGCGCGACCGCATCGAAAAAATGTTCGTCCCGAACTACTACCACTTCGGGCAGAACGTCCAGATGGTCGAAACCGTCGCCGACCTGGCCGCCCTGGCGCCCGAGGGCGAAGGCACCGACGGAACCGACATCGCCACCGCCCTCGAAACCGTCGTCCAGGGGCTCAACACCCAGGACGCGCCGTTCATCCTGATCCTCACCGACGGCCGGCACAACGTCCCCATCCCCATCAGCAACGCCATCCGAAACGTCAGCCGCCCGATCTTCATCGCGGGACTGGGCACGACCGCCACCGCGCAGTCAGGCCGAAAAAACCTCGCCATCGCCCGCGTCGACGCCCCCATGGAGGCCATTCGCAACAACACCTCCACCATCAAGGTCATCGTCCGCGGCGTCAGCGTGCCCGACGACGAGTTCGAGGTCCGCCTGATCGACCAGGAAACCGACCTCCCCGTCGCCACCGACCGCCGCCGGCTGGACATCTCCACCGGAACGGGCGAATTCGAACTGAAGTACACCCCCACCGACGCGACCCCCACCACGGCACCGGCCTCGGGACCCGCCTCGGCGCCGGCCGCCGCGGCGAAAGACCCCAACGCGCCCACCAACGAAAAAGGCACCGGACAGGCCGAGGTCCGCAAACTCAAGGTCGTCGTCACGCCCATCCCCGGCGAAGTGACCGAGGACGACAACGCCTTCGACCTGCACATCCTCGTCACCAACCCGCGAATCCGCGTGCTGTACATCGAAGGTTCGATCCGCGCCGGCGAATACAAGTGGCTCAAACGCACCATGGAGTCCGACCCCAACGTGCAGTTCATGGGCATGGTTCGCACGCAGGGCAACACGTTCACCGCGCAGGGCAGCATCGGCGGCGTGACGCTTCCGGGGCTGCCCGCCAGCGACGCGGACTTCAAACTCTTCGACGTGATCATCCTCGGCGACATGGACCGCACGTTCTGGACCAACCGCCAGATCGACCAGTTGGCGGTCTGGGTCACCAACGGCGGCGGGCTGCTGATGATCGGCGGCGCCAACAGTTTCGGGCCCGGCGGGTACGGCGGCACGAAACTCGAAGACGTGCTGCCCGTCACCATGGGCAGCCGCAACATGCGGCAGGAGAACACGCAGTTCATTCCGCAATTGACCTCCGCGGGGCAGACGCACCCGATTTTCGAGGGCATCGCGGGCTTTTTCCGGGGCCCGAACAATTCACCGCCCGACCCGACGTTGCCGCCGCTGCCGACCCTCACCGGATGCGTCGAGGTGGCGACGGTCAAGCCGGCCGCCAGCCTGCTGGCCGTCCATCCCGACCGCCGCAACTCGGGCGGTCCGCTGGTGGCGCTGGCCGTGCAAAACCTCGGCGCGGGGCGTTCGGGCGCGTGGACCGCCGACACGACCTGGCGGTGGCGGCAAATCCTCGCCGCCCAAGGCCGCGAGGGACCCTACGCCCGCTTCTGGGGCCAGATGGTCCGCTACCTCGCCGGTGCCGACGCCAAAAGCCGAAACGCCGGAACCCACGCCATGCTCCGCCTGGACCGCGTCTACATCGAACAAGGCCAGACCGTCACCGTCCGGGCCATGGTCCTGGACCAGCGGGAAAAGGGCTCGGAATTGAAAGTGTTCGCCCAGGTGATCCCCGCCGACACCGCCAAACCCCCCGGCGACCCGATCCCGATGATCCTCGGAACCGACGGACTGTACCGCCTGAGCAACGACTGGACCTCCCCCACCGAGGGCGGATACACGATCAAACTCTCCGCCCAGGACGGCGCGAACAACGAATTGACCTCCGACGAGATCGCGGTCGCCATCGCGCCGCACCTTCGCGAAATGGACCGCGTCGACTGCGACGCGAACACCATGACCGAAATGGCCATTCACAGCGGCGACAGTTTCGGAAACGGCGTGTATCGCGAGATCAGCGGCCTGCCGGACCTGCTGACCGAAATGCGAAGCCGCCTCCAGATCGACAAGGACCGCGGACCGCGCATCATCGACAAAGCGCTGTACAACTTCCCGCTCCTGTTCCTGCTCTTCGTCGCCCTGCTCACCGGCGAATGGCTGCTGCGGCGCAAGTGGCAGTTGCATTAACTCGCGTTTTTATTTGCTCCTCCGCCTCGGACTCGGTAGAGTATGTGGAGAGGTGTGTCGTGACGGTGACGGCGAACAAACAGGAGAATATCCGGCGGTTCGTCGAGGGACTCACCAGCGAAGAACGCATGCTGGTGGTCCTCAAGCACAAACTGTACGAAGACTGTTGGGACGAGATGGTCGCCGATCTGACGGCCCGCCTCAACGGTCAGCCGTATATTTTCAAACTGGCGCATCGTATCGCCGACGACTTGGAACGCATCGGTCGGCTGCGGCAGTTCGAACAGACGCACCGGATCAACCTGAGCCTGTACGTTTCGGCCGACCCGTAGTACGGGCATCCTGCCCGTAAGTCCCACGGGCGTCTCGCCCGTGGTGAGGTTGGCGGAACGTTCTGGAATGCGGATCGCTGACGCCCACACCGGCGCGAGGTTGAGTCGGCCGGTGATGTGGATATTTTGTCGATAGTCACGCTTGCATGGGCGAGACGCCCATGCGACTCACGGGCGGGACGCCCGTGCTACTGAAGGAGTACCCATGCGGAATTGGCTTGGCTTGGCGACGTTGGCATTGGCCGTAGCCCTGACGGGCTGCGCCCCCGTGGAAACCGACATGTCCGTGATCGACGCGTTGCAGAGGGACGCCCTCGACCGGGCCGGACTACAGTTCTACTGGGACTGCGACCTTCCCCTGAACGAGGGAGAGTCCGTCATCAACATCTGGCTGCTCGACGATGCCGTCTACTACCTCACCAACCGCCAGAAACTCTTCTGCTACGACCCCGTGGTCGGCGTGCCGCGGTGGAGCTACATCCTCCCCGAACGCAACCGCGTCTACCCGCCCACCCACGGGCCGGACATCCACATCACCCAACGCCCCATCGGTATTCAGGGCCTCGTCCCGCAGGGACTGCTGGAGACCGTCACCTACAAACCCCTTGCCGTCAACACCACCCGCGTGATCTATCTGCTGGATCGCGCGACAGGCAAGGAACTCCGCCGAATCGACGTCCAGCCGGCCGCCATGGCCGCCGGAGTCGCGCTGGACCCCCGCTACGTCTTCGCCGCCATGCTCGACGGAACCTACGTCTCCTTCGACCTTCAGGAAGGCATCCGAACCGGTTGGAAGGGAACCATCACCGACGGCAAGCACGGAGTCATCCAGGCATCGCCGGTCCATCTCGACGGCCATGTCTACGTCGCGGCCACCAACGGACAACTCCACTGCCGGATCGTCGACACGGACGGGAGGCTCCAGTGGGGACCGACCAACCTCGTCGCCGCCATCAACGCCACGCCCCTGCTGGACCGGCGGTTCTGCCTCGTGCCCGTCGCCGACGGACGACTCTACGCCTTCAACCCGGCCACGGGAATTCCGATGTGGCTGAAGCCCTTCTCCGCCCAGCATGCGCTGGTCGACTCGCCGCAGGCGGGCATGAACACGATCTTCCAGTACTCCCGCGGCGACCGCTTCTACGCCATCGACCCGGAAAAGGGAAATCCGCGCTGGGACCACCCCACCGCCATGACCGTGGTGGGAATCTTCCAGAACGTCGTCTACGCGATCAACACCAGCAACGACTTGCTGGCGTTGACCGAAGTCACCGGCGAAGTCCGGCATGAAATCCCCATGACGGGTTTCAAGCACTACGCCCCGAACACCAGCCCGAACTACGCCGCCATCTACGCCGCAAGCTCCGGTGGACGAATCGTCTGCATCCGCCCCATCAGCGCCGGACGAATGACGTCGGAGATGCTCCGATAGATCAGCGACCAGCGACAAGTGACAAGCGACAAGAGCAGGCAACGTCGAATGTATTCGTCGTTCTCATACAACGAGAATGGCTTGAAAGACACGACGTTCCTTCTCTTGTCGCTTGTCACTTGTCGCTGGTCGCTTATGCTCCAACGCGCCTGAGAACCGAATACTGAGGACCAAGGACATGAACCAACCCATTCGACGTGCGTTATTCAGTGTGTTTGACAAGACCGGCGTTGCCGAGTTCGCGGCCGCTCTGGCGGGCATGGGCGTGGAGATCATCTCCTCCGGCGGCACGGCCAAGGCGCTGGAAACTGCCGGCGTGAAGGTCCGCTACGTGCAGGAGTGGACGGGGTTTCCCGAAATGCTGGGCCATCGCGTCGTGACGCTGCACCCGAAAGTGCACGGCGGAATCCTCGCCATTCGCGACGACGCGTCGCACCAGGCCGACATGGCCACGTTCGGCATCGAACCGGTGGACCTGGTCTGCACCGGCCTGTATCCGTTCGAGCAGGCCGTCGCCAAACCCGGCGCGACCCTCGCCGACGCGGTGGAGATGATCGACATCGGCGGACCCGCCATGGTCCGGGCGGCCGCCAAGAACCACAAGTTCGTCACCGTCGTCACCGACGCCTCGCAGTACGAAACCGTGCTGGCCGAGATGCGCGAAAACGGCGGCGCCACCACCTTCACCACGCGGCAAACGCTCGCCCTGGCCGCCTTCAGCCTGACGGCCTGCTACGACGCGGCCATCATCGCCTACCTCAACCGCCAACAAGGCCAGGAGTTTCCGCGGCGGCTGGTGCTGTCCTACACGAAAAAAAGCGACCTGCGCTACGGCGAAAACCCGCACCAGCGCGGCGCGTTCTACGTCGGACCCGACGCCGCCGAAGCCGACATCGCCCACGCCAAACTGCTCGGTGGAAAAGAAATTTCCTACAACAACTACTTCGACGCCAACGGCGCCATCGAACTGGTCAAAGACTTTAATCAACCCGCCGTCGCCATCATCAAACACGCCAACCCCGCCGGGTGCGCCACCGACGACGACCTCGTCGAAGCCTACCGAAAAGCCTACCTCGCCGACGTCAACGCGGCCATGGGCGGAATCATCGCCGTCAACCGGACCGTCACGCCCGAATTGGCCGTCGCCATCGTCGAAAGTTACAAACGCTGGGGCAAGGCCGCCGGGGCCGGCGGATTCTTCGCCGAAATCATCATCGCCCCCGCGTTCGACTCGCGGGCGTTGGACATCATCCGCAGCCGCGAGGGCTGGGGCGGAGAAGTCCGCCTGCTCGAAACCGGCCCGCTCACGGGCCGGCGAAACGGCGAAAAGGTCCTCAAGTACGTCACCGGAGGCCTGATTGTCCAGGACCGCGACCTGCTGACCTGCAACGAGGACGCCTGGTCCGTCGTGACGAAAAAACAGCCCACCCCGCAACAGCTTGACGACCTGCGGTTCGCCTGGGTGGTGTGCAAGCACGTCAAGAGCAACGCGATCGTGCTGGCCAAAAACCGCACGTTGCTCGCCGCCGGGGCCGGTCAAATGGCCCGCGTGAATTCCGCCCGCCTGGCCACGATGCTCGCCCGGCAGTACGGTGGCGGAAACGTGATCGACCCGGCCGGTTGCGTGCTCGCCAGCGACGCGTTCTTCCCCTTCCCCGACAGCCTCGACTGGGCCGTCGAAATCGGCGCCACGGCCGTCATCGAACCCGGCGGCGGCAAAAAAGACGCCGACGTCATCGCCCGCGCCGACGATCTGGGCCTGGCCATGATCTTCACGAAGACCAGGCACTTCAATCATTGATCGGCGATGGAAGGACAAGAGAAAAAGCAGCGAATCGCCGCGAGGCTCATGGCCATGTTTGACCGTGCGCTCAGCGGGAAGCACGGAGAAAACATCAAGGCCGAAGACGAGTACGCCAAACTCAGCGACGCCGAAGCGGATCGGATTCAAACCAGCACCGGACTTGATGTCCGCGGCTGGATTCATTTCATCAGCGCCGATGAAATTCGACACGCTTGGAACCGACACGGGCCGGACAGCTATGATCCGATACCGCTCACCAAAGCAGACTTCGAATTGATTCACGACGTCATCGTGCACGCCGACAGGATTACGTATCCGGGATTGACGGACACTGGCCTCCCGGCAATTCTATACGAGAAACGCGTGAATGGGCACCTTGTGGTCGTCGAAGAAAAACGCGGAAAGAAAGGTAAACGATTGGCCTTCAAAACCATGTATAAACAGAAAGCCGATTGATTCGGCTAGCCTCCACCAAGCCCGCGACTTACGTCCGAAACATTCCTGTTTTTCACAGGCGTCCCATGCTCTGGCAAAGGCTTTGCCGTCTCAATCGGCTTCTATAAGAATTATCGGCTTTCACTCTATGAAAATCAAGCCAAAATGGATTATTCTTCTGATCGTCACTCGCGGTAATTTTCAGCACAAGGAGAACAAGGCTATGTCTCACAAAAAGAACGTACAGCATCTTGTGGGCCTGCTGATACTCGCATTACTCGTACCACTGGCAGGCTGTAGCGAATCAATTGTGGGTGTATGGGAAAATGAAGAGCAGCCGATATCAGGATACAGCCGTCCGGTACGTGAATTTTCAAGTGATGGAACCGGATCTTATAGGAACAGAAATGGCGATGTCTTCAGTCTGACATGGAAAATAGACGGCAATCTTCTTGTCTTGACCTTCCCTCCATCGTCCGTAAGGGAAACGCGTGGAGAAGTGTATAAATACCAATATAAAATATCAGGCTCAACGCTTACGGATCCAGAAGACAAAACATCGTACATGATATACAGAAAAATTAACCAGTAACGGCAGACAGAGGCCACAGCGAAATTCGTGATGGACTTGGAAATTTCTCCAGTCCCAACGTCTAACGTCCGAAACGCTCCGGGGTACTACCCCGACGACGTCATGCCCTGGAGAGCAGCCATCCTGCCTCAATCGGCTTCTATAGGAATTGTCGGCATTTACTCTATAAATACCAAAAGAATTCGCGTCATTCGCGAAATTCGCGGCTGAAAATCAGTACCGGCCGCACCTCCCCGATCACACCGACCTCCGCCGCGTAGTGAAAAAATTCGGCCAGGCCTTCGCGGTGGGCGGGGGTGAAGTCGAACTGGAGGCAGCGGGTGTAGTAGCGTTCGGCCAGGTCCAGCGGCCAGTTGTATTGCGGGGCAAACGTGTGGGCGAGTTCGTGGAGGTGGTCGGTTCCGTCGCGTCGGGCGGCGGAGAGGACGCGGTGGAGTTCGTTTGCGTGGGCGGTTTCGGCGGCGGCCCACACGGCGAACGTGAACGGCAGGCCCGTCATTTCGAACCACATCTGGCCGAGGTCGAACTGGAAGTCAAACCCGATCGGCGGGCGGGCGACCACCTTGTCGCCGATCGTCAGCACGGCCTGCGCGTCGGCGGCGACGTCGCGGGCGGCAACGGGCAGCGGGGCGATCCGCAGACGGCGCTTGAACCGCATCCACCACAGCACCTGCGCCAGCGCGACGGAGGTGTGACTGTCGGTGTCGGCCAGCAGCGTTTGAATCCGCTCGGGCCTGACGTGGGAGAACACGCGGACGGTGAGCACCACCCCCGCGGCTGCGATGCACCCCGCCGGAATGACCGTCAGCGGCCTAGTCGCCCGCTGGAGGTCGATCACCGGCAGCAACGCCGCGTCGGCCTGTCCGTCGTCCAGCAGCCCCAGCATGCGGGAGGGCACATCGGGCAGCAGTTCGATCTCCGGCACGTCGTCCAGCCCCGCCAGCAGCGGCTTGGCGTTGAAAAACGACACCGCCGCCACGCGATGCCGATGCAGCCCCGCCCGCCCCGCCACCCACCGGTGCGGCGACCGCGAACGATACGGCGATTTCCATGAGTGTTTCATAAGGCCGCGACATTGTAGGACACGCGGAGTTCGGGATTCGAAAAGCCGCGAGAATCCCCGCAAATCCGGTTGCTTTGCCACGCGGCAGACCGTACGCTGTGCCGATGCTCAAAAAGGCCTACGAAAATTGGCGGTCGCGACATCTCAACAAGACCAGTTTCGCGCTGCACATGGTGGGCATCCCCGCCTGCTTCGTGGCTGCGCCGGTGTTGCTCATTGTCCAACTGTGGTGGTGGGCGTTGGCGGCCTTTGTCGGCGGATACGCGTTGCAATTCCTCGGCCATGCGATCGAAGGCAACCGCAGCGGGGAGGAGTTGCTCGTGAGGCGGCTACTGGGCAAACGATAGCGACAAGCGACCAGCGACAAGTGACAAGAGCAGGAAAAAAATATGCGGACTCGGTAGCGAAGGAATTGGATGAGATTGCTGCCCCCCAACCTGCAACTCGCCGGTAATGGCGGTGCTATTTCATAGACAAACGTTTCCTGCTCTTGTCACTGGTCGCTGGTCACTTGTCACTGTCGCTCCTGAATCGCCGGGCGGGGAAAACCGTTTTCGGATGCGGGATTTTTCACGTACGATCGGCCAATCTTTCCCCAAAACGATCACGGCACTTGCGACCACATCCAGGCCGGGGGTTCCTCGCGGGTCATAATGTGTCCGTTTCCCTCACGTTACGGCCGTCAAAACCCGCGACGCCGCAACAACACTTCCCCACCGAGTACGACCCGGAACTCGAACGCAGCGACTACGACGTGCACAAACACGAAATTCAGTGGGACGACTCGCTCGAAGCCCTGCGCGAAATCCTGGTGCGAAACCGGGCCAACCTCAGCGAGATCGAGCAGACAGTGGTGATGGAACGGTTCGCCCTCGCCAGCCGCGGCAAAGGCAGAACACTCGCCGAGGTCGGCAAGCTCGTCGGCCTGACCAACGAGCGCGTCCGCCAAATCCAAAACCTCGCCCTGGAAAAAATCCGCGCGACCATGAACGAACAATACTTGTTGAAGTGAAAACTCAGGGCACCGTTATTTTCCTACTTCCTCCGCAGCAGCGCCAACCCGCCCAGCGCCAGCAAACTCATCGCCGCCGGTTCGGGGACGGGATTCGAATCATATGAGAGCCGCAAATAATACTCGCCGCCCGCCGTGCCGAACGTCAGGATTGTCGTCCACAGGCCGTCGTCCGCGGCCTCGGCCAGCGCGATCACATCGGAGGGGATCGTGAATTCCCGCCTGTCGGAAATCACCAGATAATTCATATTATCGCCGGCATTTTGGGGCCGCGCGCCGTCAAACAGATAGGCGGCGATGCTTGTGCCCGGCAGGAAAACGTACTCGCCGCTCTGGCCGAACAGCGGATCGCCGTATCCGGTGTTGCCTCCGCCGGGACCGGTGCTGTCGCCGGCGAAACCGACCCAGAAGGTTTCGGGCACACTGGAGACGTTTCCGGAGGCGTCCACCCACTCCCACGCGAGAGGAATGGTCACGAACTTCGCGACGCTCGTGTCGCTGCCGTCAAGCTGCACGCCGCCAAAATTGTCGGCGCCCGAATTCCCACGGAAAATCACGCTGACCGCGTCGTCTCCCGTACCGTCCACGCGCCGGCTGAGCGGAGTGTGGGCACCGAACGTTCCAACCCATATGTTATTGAACACCACCGGAAGATTGTACGTGGCCGTTCCGGAATTGCGTTGCTTCCCGTTGGTGTTATTCATGTACCATCCGCCCTGATAGCCGTTCATGTCGAGAACAAACGGCTTCGTCACGATACGCACCGTGAAACCGTCCTGACGGTTTCCCGTGATATCGTACGAAGGGGCATAGTACGGACTGGTGCACTCGAGCGAAAGAACGCCGCCTTTGTCCACGAGTTGGAGAGTGCCCATTTCCATGACCATCACCGTCGCCACCCGCACGTCGAAACTGGCGCCGACAAAACTTTCGTCAATCGTCGCCGTAAGGACCAAGCCGCTGGCCGAAATGGAAGACAAACTCGTGACGTTACAGGTCGTCCAGGAATCCAGACCGCTCCGGTCAACCGTGATCGTCACCTGCTCCGCCGCCATCACCGGCAAAACCGCCAGCACCGCCGCCACGACCATTAGCACCGCACGTTTCATCGTTCTCTCCTTCGAATTCCCCCCGAAATGACCAATCGAACCACTTCGTCGACGCAACAGAATGTCGGCGGTTATCGCTCCACGACCCGCCGCCTCCGCAATAGCGCCACCCCGCCCAGCGCCAGCAGGCTCACCGTCGCCGGCTCGGGTACCGGTGGCACCTCGGCTGGGCCGTAGACCAGGACCTGGTTGAAGTACCAACCATCATTCGTGCGCTGGGTCACGTCGGTAATGCGAACAAACTGGGCTTTCTCCAGTTCAAAATCGCACCATGCCGTGTTCGTTCCCCGGCCTTCCCCGTAGGCGGTTAACTCGAAGGTCACGGGATGGAAATCATCGTCGTTGCCGGTTTCGCTCACCCATAGCGTGAAACTGGCGGTCTGATTATAGTCATAGAACAGGACCGCCACACTGCTGATATCCCGCACGGCCCCGAGGTCGATCTGGAGGTAATCGCCCTGGAGATAATGTCCCTCTTCGTCCACCATGTAGGGAATCATCGCGGTTTTCCCGGCGATGGGGCGCGGATTGTCCCTCCGAAGGGTTCCGTCGGTCCAGTTGTTACAGGCGTTGTTGCCGTTCCAGTAGCCGAACGGATCGGGAAACGGCCTGGACGCGGAAAAATTCGGGATGAGATTGTTGGACGCGTCGCGTTGGCCGAAATTGCCGATGTTGGCCCAGTTCACCAGGTCGTTTCCGACCAGCGTGCCGCTGCCGACAGGTTCAATCACGAACAGGCCCGGACCGCCATAATTCCCGGAGGAACTATAGGTCCCGCCGTCAAACCGCACACGGACGTACTGGTATGCGTCCACCCTCTCCGTTTTCACCGGAACCGACCGGGAGTTCGACCCCGGCTGAAGATCGCTGATCGTAACCCAATCCACGCCGTTGTTGGAGGCGTCGATATAGAACGGGGCGGCGATAATCATCTCCACATTCACCGACGTGATGACGCGCGGCTGGTCCAGCTTCACGCCCGTCCAATACGTCGATTGGCCGTTGTTCGTGAAGGTGGGGTCCGGCAGCCACACGTACATGCCCCAGCGGACATTGTTGACATAACGCCAACTGGCGTCCAGTCCGGGACCATGGGTGCCGCCCGAGGCACCGCCGTCCCAAATGGGGGCGCCGTCGTTGACCCCGTAAAACGCCGTCACCGCGTCCGGCGCCAACTGGAGCCAACTGTAATTCGTCACCCCCACACCGTCCGACGCCGACGCCGACCAAGCCACCATCGCCACCGCGGCCACGAGGAACGCACGTTTCATCGCCTGCTCCTTTTCGACCATGAAAAACCATGCCGCCATCGACATGACAGAAGGATAACCACCACCGGACAAACGACAGGTCCGCCACTACCCACGCCGCCGACGCAACAACGCCAAACCGCCCAACGCCAGCAAACTCATCGTCGCCGGCTCGGGGGCGGGAACTTCGGGAGCCTCAAGAATCAAAATCTCCGAAAACCGCCAGTTGCCGCCATTGGCCCCAACCACATCGGTGATTCGGACAAACTGGGCGGTGGCTTCGATGTCGTACCACATCCCCATCGAGGACCACAGGCAGTTCGGACCGTCGGTGCAGGTGCCGGTCGTCTGGTACGCGGGAGCGTCAAAGTTCACTCGCTCCCAATCCTCGCCGTTCATACTTACTTCCACGATGAAACTGCTGGCGACGTATGCGTCCCAGCCGCCATGGCCGCCGCCCGTCCGGTCGAACAGGACCATCACCTGGCTGAGATCGTACACGTCGCCCAGATCGAACCGGAGAGCTTCGCCCGCGATCATGTTGCGAGGCAGGCCCATGTTTCCCTGACTCAGATACTTTCCGTCGTTCACCCGGCTTGGGACGTACCAGTCGTCGTATGTCGCCCACCATGCACTTTTATTTACCGTGCCATCCTCATTCAAACCGTCACCGTATCCCGGTTTCAGGTTCACCCAGTTACCGGTGAGCCCCTCCTTCAATTCCTCCCCGTCCCACCACGTCTGATAGGCCTGCACAAAACTCCAATCCGTGACGAACTGAAACTGCGCTCCGACAGCCAGGTTCGCCCTGTCCTGGAAATGCTGCTCCAGCCAAGGATAATCGCCGTAATCCTCGCTCTGGGCCGACACCGGCCCTGCCAACACCACCGCCGCGACCGCGGCCAGGATCAATGCACGTTTCATTGTTGACTCCTTTTCGAAGAGGAAAAAAACACCTCAACGCCGCCGCCGCAGCAACGCCAAACTGCCCAGCGCCAACAGGCTCATCGTCGCCGGTTCGGGAACGGCCGGGGAACCGTCGAGCGCGCCGTTGGTGATCAGAACCTCCGAGAATTGCCAGCCCTGCCCCCATCCATTCACCAAATCGGTGATTTTGACATACCGGGCAAACGCGGGTTCGGCCAGATCGTAATACATTCCATCGGCCTGAAAGATGGACGTCCCCACCTGGTTATAGTACGCGGCGCCGCCGAAAACCGTAACGTTACCGCCAGGGCTGGCGTTCGTGTTATTGTACTCCACGTCCTCCGTGTCGTACACCACGCGCGTCCAGTTCACATTGTCGTTACTCACCCACACGTTAAAGCCCTTGCAGGAAAGAGCGTCCGCCGTGGGAGGCGAACGGTAAAACAGGGCGGAAACGCGGGAAATCAGCCGCTTGGTTCCCAGATCGAACCACAGGCATTCATCCTCGTAGATATTGCGATTCAGGCCAAAACAGTTGCCGATCGCGTACTCGCCGCTGATCAACGTCGGAGCGCCGGCGCCCGAGGGACGTCTGAGCCAATCACTGTGCGACACCGCGTAATCATGATACGTCACATTCTCAAACGCCGCGCCGGGCTGGCAGGCCCAGTTCACCACGCCCGGACCAAACTCCAGCCAATCGTAATCGCCCTCCGCCGACGCCGGACCCACCACCGCCACCGCAACCGCGGCCAGGATCAACACACGTTTCATCATGTCTCCTTCTCCACACCAAAGAAAACAACCAAGACAATGCCGTCTCCGCTCTCTGCGACAGAATTGCTGTCAAACGTATTCGACCCTGTTATTTTGCCACATTTTGGCAGGTTGTCAATGGCGGAAAACACGAAAACACGAGGGCCTTGCTTTTTACCACAAGGCACAAAGACGCCCGCTACGACTTCGTCTCGACCGCCAGCAGGATCATCACGAACGCCGCCGTCACGGTCGTCAAAATCAACGACAAGACAAACGCGGTCCGCATCACCTTGCCTTCCTCACCGATTTTGTCGATGGACGCAGCCGCGTTTTGCAGTTTGGCGGGCGAAATCACACTGGCCAATCCGCCGCCGAACGCCAACCCGGCCGTGATGATGAGCATGCCCTGCGCCGTCATCCCCAACTCCTTGCTCGTGGTCAGCGTGTAGCTGGCGAACGTGGCGATGGTGGAGGCCTCGCTTCCGGTGATGAATCCGCCCAGCAGCCCGATGAACGACACGATCGCACCATACGCGCCCTGGAACGTGTCGGCCGAATACAACGCCAACACCTTCACCATGCTGTATTTGCCCGAAACGTTAATACCGGTCATCTCCATGATCTCGCCGATGGCGAAGAAAATCGCCGCCGCGAACACCGGCCTCGGGGCCCGCTTGAGCCAGACCTTGAACGTGTCGGCCAGTTGCGCCTTCGTCGGACGCAGCAGCGGAATGGCCAAAAACGTGCTGACGAAAATCCACGTGTACGCCTGCCACAACGCCCGCGTCTTGAGCGCCGACCCGTCGGCCTTCAGCCCCGGAATCGCCAGCGGCAGGTCCTTGTACAGGAAGTCAAAGATGCTTTTGGGCAGGTTGAGCGCCAGAATCAGCCCGATCAGCAGCAGCCAGGGCGTCAGCGCCCGCCACAGCGGAAAACCGGCCGCGTAACGGAGTTCGTCCTCGGTCAGCCTCGAATTGTCGATCACTTTCCGCCCGCTGACCTTGAGGTAGAGGGCCATCGTCGCGATCACCGCCAGGCCGCACAGCACGCCCGTGAGCACGACCAGGTTGTCGTGCTGATTGGTGAAATACGCCACCACGGCAATCACGCCGCCGGTAATCAGGCAGGGCAGCGCGCCCTGGACCATCGCCTTCCATCGCCCGACGATCCAGAGCATGGAAAATCCGATCAGCGTGGAGACCACCGGCAGGAACTTGTAAAACACCATGCCCGCCTCGCTGAGGGTGATTTCGTTTCCTGCCCCCAGGTGGCGGTTGGCGAAATCCACGAACACGACGATCGGCGCGCCCAACAGGGCGTAGGTGCACAGCGAGTCGTACCCGATCGCCGGCAGGGCGATGGCGACGTACGTGGTGTAGCCCATCGCGATGAGAATCGGCGGCAGAACGGACACGGGCGTCGCTCCGACGGCGACCATCAGCGTTCCGAACCCGATGCTGATCATCATGATCGAGACGGCCCGGTTGTCGCTCGCGAGCGTTTTAATGAAAATGATGACGCGTTTGAGGGCCCCCGTTTTCTCCATCAAGGCCATCTGAAGCAGCGAGGCGGCCACGATCATCGAGACGGAAAACGACTGAATAAACCCCGCCGCCGTCGACCGCAAAATGACCTCGAAAGACGTCTGGAAAAAAAACAAGGCCACCCCCGAGATGACCACCCACCCGATAATCCCGCTGATGTCCGCGGGCCTGCGAAACACCACCAGCGCAATCAGCACCACCACGATCGGCAACAGCGTCATCAATAAATCCCATATCGACATACGTGTCTCCAGTATCTCCAGCCCGCTTGGGCGTTAGTACGTGAGTGTCGAAACCCTCGACACAAGCCAAACAGGATAAACGAGATGAACGGAAAACGACAGGGGATTTTTCGGCGACAGTGACAAGTGGGTGCGGTTGGATTTTCTGGCAGGCGAAGCATGGGTGGTTTTCGGGGAAAACAGCCGATTTTCCTCCCCGGTCTCACGCGGCAGCGCCGGCACACAGCCGCGAAGCGGCGTCGTGTTTAGCCCAGGGTGAGCCCGTACGCGGGCGAACCATGGGTTCGGTGTTTTTTTGAGCCCAAGCCCCACAGGGGCGTCGTGACGCGGGCCGCTGCCGGTGCACGCCGACACCGGTACGACGCCCCTGCGGGGCTTGGGCGGTGGGGGGCGCTTCTTTCAGGGGATTTTTCGGCGACAGTGATAAGGTGAGCGACCTCATTTTCTGGCGTGCGGTATTTATTGGCGTTTTCTGTCCTGGCCCCGGAGGGGCCGCGTTGGGTAGCCCATAGCGGACCTGCGTACAGGTCCGCGATGGGCTACCCAACACGGCCCCTCCGGGGCCAGGACCGGTCCACCGTTCTTGCCGAACCAGTCGCGAGGAAACTCGTACCGCTCTGTGCGACGTAACATTCGTTATCGCAACGAATAAAATCACGCCAGAAAAGAAAGTCACTCACGTGACCAGCGACTGGCGAAGGAACGTTTTGCCTCCCCCAACTCTCGTTTCGCACGAGAACGGTGAAACGTATTTGCGGTATACGTTCCTTCTCTTGTCTCTTGTCGCTAGTCGCTTGTCACGGGCCGCTTTTCGCGCACTATCGTCACTTCGCAGTGGGATACTCGTTGCACAGATAAAACTCGCGGGGCGTGTCTTCTTCGATCTGGCTGAAGCGGGGCAGCGGGGGGTTGAAGCGGTTGTCGCTGGCGTCGTCGTTGACGCGGCTGACTTCGCCGCCCAGCACCATGCCCTTGCCCTTTTCGGCGAAGAACCGGTGATAATTGAACCGCGGCAGCGTGATCGACTGGCCGGGCGCGAGCTTGACGTACCCGCCGGCGGGGATCGTCGACGTCACGCCGTCGACATTAATGGCCACCGGCGTCTGGAGAATCTCCTCGGTTTTCGGATCGCCGTTCCACAGTTGGAGCACCAGCACTCCGCCGCCGCGATTGATGATGTCCTCCATTTTCGCCCAGTGAAAATGCACGGGCGTTTCCTGGTCTTCGTCCACCAGGAGGAGTTTTTCGCAGTAGTCCTTGGCGTCGGGGGAGCGGCTGGGTTCGCCGTTGCGGATCGTGAACGCCAGCAGTCCCCGGCGGGCGTAATCGCCGCTGCCGAAATCCGTCACATCCCAGCCCAGTTTCCGCTGGCGGATTTCATCGGCATCGTGTCCTGCCTGTTCCCACTGCGCGGGCGTCCAGTAGGCCCAGACGGGCAGATAAAACTTGTTGGCGGCCAAAAACGCGACGGCATCCTTGATCTTCCGGTTGATAAAACTTCGTTTCATTACGGGCTCCTTGTTGGGTTTTGCACATTAAACCGTCTGGCGTGCCGTTTCGCAAGCGGGGTAAACACAAAATGGAGGCGTTTGAAATTCGAAATCCGAAACAAATTCCAACGCGGAAAATTCCAAAATCCAAACGGCGACGTCGCGTATCCAGACGCCACACGTTGCGTTATACGCCTTCGTAAAGACCGAGCGGGATTACGCGGATTAACGGATTACAGGATTGCCATATGGAACAAATCGTTCTGTTCTACAATCCGTTAATCCTTTAATCCGTGTAATCCCGCTCGGTCTTTACGAAGACGTATAACGTAATGTTGGCGCCTTGACGTACAGCGTCGCCATTTGGATTTTGAGATTTGTCGTTTGTGATTTGTTTCGAGTTTCGGATTTCGGATTTGAACAAGCCCTGTCTGTTGTATACTCACATGCGTCAACATCGAAAAAAGGAATCCGTATGACATCAACCATGACGTCCCGTGAACGCGTGTTTCGTGCCGTGGAGTTTCGCTCGCCCGATCGGGCCCCGCGCGACCTTTGGCCGTTGCCGTATGTCTGGATGTTCCGCCGCGACGAACACGACGCCTACTACAACGAGTTCCCCAGCGACATCACCTACGCCGCCAGCGGACTGGCCAAAGGCGAACGCGTCCGCGGCGAGTCCAGCCGCAAAGGGCTCTACGTCGACGACTGGGGCTGCCCGTTCCTGGCCTACGAGGAAGGCGTGATCGGCGAAGTGAAAGACCCGCCCCTGGCCGACTGGTCCGCCCTGGCCACCCTGCGGGCACCGTGGGAAACGCTCAAAAACGGAGACTGGTCCAAAAGCGTCAAAAGCGTCGAGGACAACCTCGCGGCCGCCAATCCCAAATTCATGCTCGGCGGAACGACCCTGAGGCCGTTCGAACGCATGCAGTTCCTCCGCGGAACGGAAAACCTCTACATGGACCTGGCCTACGACACGGCCGAAGTCCGCAAACTCCGCGAGATCGTGCACGAATTTCACCTGGCCGAATTGGAACAAGTGTGCAAACTGCCCGTGGACGGCATCAGTTACATGGACGACTGGGGCAGCCAGACCAGCCTCTTGATTTCGCCGGAGATGTGGCGGGCGTTTTTCAAACCGCTGTACAAACAGTATTGCGACATGATCCGGGCGGCGGGGAAAAAGGTGTTTTTCCACAGCGACGGCAACATCCGCGCCATTTACGGCGACCTGGTGGAACTGGGCATCGCCGCGGTCAACAGCCAGTTGTTCGTGATGGACATCGAGGAGTTGGCCCGTTCGTTTAAAGGCAAAATCGCCTTCTGGGGCGAAATCGACCGCCAGTGGGTGCTTCCCTTCGGCACGCCCGAGGACGTGCGGAAAGCGGTCGGCCGGGTGCGCCGCGCCCTCGATGGCGGCCAAGGCGGCGTCTTCGCCCAGTGCGAATGGGGCACCACCGTCCCGGCGGAAAACATCAAAACCGTCATGCGGGCGTGGATGGAACCCGTTGAACGTTTACCGTAAGGAACGTGTTTTTCACCACAAGGCACAGAGAACCACAGACACAGAGGACCACAGAGAAAAAAGTGTTCATATTCGAGAAATGTTTCGCGATGGCTTGCCGGTTTGCGCTGTAGGACGTTGTGTGCGACAAAACGTTCTTTTGTATATAACGTCCTACAGCGCAAACCGGCAAGCCATCGCGAAAGTTCTCTCGACCGCCAACGTCCTTCTCTGTGTTTCTCTGTGTCTGTGGTAAAAAAACCGCGACACGACCTACACTTCCCGCAGACGCAGGCCGTATTCGTTGAGGCGCTGGACGATTTCGTTCAAACTGGTCTGGCCGAAGTTTTTGCACGCGAGCAGTTCGGCCTCGGTGCGGTGGGCCAGGTCGCCGAGGGTGGCGATTTTGAGGCTTTCCAACGCCTTGCGGGCCCGGATGGAGAACTCGACCTGCGCCAGCGGGATCGACCGCACGCCTTCGTTGGAGGGCTTGGTCGGCTCGACCGGGAACGGGTCGGGCGTGCTCGTAAACAGCGTCGAGAGCATGTCGTCCTCGGCCAATTGCCCCAGCCGCAGGCCCTTGGCCGTGAGCATGTCCTTGATCTCCTTCAGCGACGTTTCGCCGAAGTTTTTGTACGCGAGCAGGTCGGCTTCGCTGGTGCGGACCAGGTCGCCCAGCGAGCGGACGTTCATTTTCTTGAGGCAGTTACGGGCCCGGACGGACAGTTCGAAGTCCGTCACCGGGATATCGAGGACGGCGTTTCGTTTGGCGGTTCGTTTGGCCTGATCCTCGTCGTAGTACATGGTTCGGGAGGCTTCGACGTCCTTCAAAAACAGCCTCGCCCGCGCGTGGGCGGGATTGGCCGCCAGGATGCGGCGGAGGTATCCCGCGGCCGCTTCGTATCGGCCGGAGTCTTCCATGAGGATGGCCAGGTTCATCAGGGCACTGATGAACACCGGCGGATGGCTGATGCAGGTTTTGTAGAGTTCGATGGCCCGATCCTCGTCGCCGTGGAGGTCGCAGTAATACGCCAGCCGGAACGCGACCTCGTTGTTGTACGGGTCGTTGACGAGAGCGGCCTGGTAGGTCGCCACCGCCTGTTCGGTTTTGCCGGCCAATTCGTCCACCAGCCCGCGCAGATAGGCGTAGCGTCCGCCGAGGGTGGCCGAACTGAGCTGCCGGAGCATCTTGGCGGCCCCGTCGGTATCGCCGGCCAGGGCCTTGACCTCGACCAGTTGGGAATCGACGATCAGGGAGTCGAACCCTTTGTCGCGGGCGCGTTCGAATTCCTCGACGGACCGGGCGAACTGGCGAAGCTGCTTGTAGCAGAGGGCTTGATAGAAGCGTCGGTCCTTGTTGTCGGTGGCGGCCGCCAGGGCGGTGGCGGCTTCGGGGAACCGGCACAGGAGATAGCGCAGCATGCCGATTTTGAGGGCGGCGGCGCCTTTGACGTCGGGATGGCGGGACTCGGTGTCCTGCAACAGGTGCCTCAGTCGGCGAACGGCGTCGCCCCCGCCGGCGGCCTGCGACACCAGCGCCTTGACATCCTCCGCCGACCACGATTCCCGAGCGGCCAATTCTTCAAAACCCATCCCAACGGACTGTTCCATAGCGACATACTCCTTACAGGTCCCATCGTATTCCATGACACGCCCACAGCGCAGCGCATCACGCGAGCAAGGTGGACATTATACCCATTCCTCGACGGATTGCAACGAAACCTGAAACCGGGATCCGGGATCGCGGGATTCGGGATCCGTGGAGGCGAAACGTGTGATTTGTCATTTTGCACTGTCGAACGTTCCTGGCGACAGGACCATCCCACAGCGCAAAGAGGCAAGCCAACTCCACGACGATGCAAACATTACAACTTTCTGGGCGGGGTGGTGTAGCTGGACGGCGGGGAGGGCGGGGTCTGGTGTGGTTTCTTCTTCCGCAGCAGGACCACCAGCACGACCACGATCACGACCACCACGATCAGCGCCATGAGCAACAAAAGCCATCTGCCTATAACCATGCCCGAGTTCTCCATTCCGGCGAATCCTTTTTCGAATGCCGCCATCCATTCGTTTTCATTCACGGCGGGGCTATACTTGCATCGGTGAACGACATGCATCGATGAACGATATTGTACCCACGGGCCTCTTGTGAGACAATGAAACGATGAAACGAACTCTTCCATTCGCGGCGGTGTTGGCGGGGCTGGTGTGCGTCGGATGCGGGCAGCACGCCGGAATTCTCATCAGGCCGGTTCCGGTGGATCAACGGTTGCAGGAGACGGTGATCCTCGCCGACGACGGCTGGGGGGTGCGGGACAAGATCGCCATCATCGACGTGGACGGGCTGATCGTGAACCAGGCCGAGCGGACGTTCTTCGGCCAGGGGGAGAATCCGGTGAGCCTGTTCGTGGAAAAACTCGACCGCGCCCAGTCCGACCCCTCCGTGAAGGCGATCGTGCTGCGGATCAACTCGCCCGGCGGCGGCGTGACGGCCAGCGACATCATGTACAATCGCCTGGTGCAGTTCCGCCAATATAAGCGTGTGCCGATCATCGCCGTCATTCAGGACGTCGGCGCGAGCGGCGGGTATTACGTCGCGTGCGGGTCCGACACGATCCTGGCCCATCCGACGGCCGTCACGGGTTCCATCGGCGTGATCGTGCAACTGGTGAGCTTCGCCGACCTGATGGAAAAACTGGGGATCGACGCCCAGGCCGTCACCAGCGGACGATTCAAGTCCATGGGCAGCCCGCTCAAACCGCTGGAAAAGGAAGACGTCGCCATCGTGCAGGGCATGGTGAACGATTACTACGAGCGGTTCGTCGGGGTCGTGCAGGCCGGCCGACCGAAACTCGCCCCCGAGGCCGTCCGTGCGCTGGCCGACGGGCGGGTGTACACCGGTCAGCAGGCCAAGGCCAACGGCCTGGTGGACGACCTGGGCTACATGATGGACGCCGTCGCCGAGGCCCGCAAACGTTCGGGCGCGTCGCGGGTGAAGGTGGTCATGTACCACCGCCCGCTCGGCTACCGCCCCAACGCCTACGCCGCCACCGCCATGCCCACGCCGGCTACGCAAATCAACATGATTAACGTCTCCATGCCCGCCCTGCTGGAACTGAGCCAACCACAGTTTTTGTACTTGTGGAGCGGCCATACGCCGCGAGAGTAGTCGTTACTTGGATTCCTTCAACCGTGGCCTTTCCTGGCGGCGGTATTCGAGGGCGTGCATGGGGGTCGAATAGCGGAGAAACAGGGTGGGGGATGGTTCAAGTTCCAGGCCTTGTTCGAGGCCTTCCAGCATCCAGATCACGCTTTGAACGCACTGATGGACCTGCTCGAAATCCACGCCGTCGATGTTGTCGAGGTCCGTGTGAATCGTCGACGGCACCGGGTGCGGAAAGGCGGTGATTTTCAGGCCGTAGCGTTTGTAGGCGGCTTCACTCGGGTAGACATATCGCACCAGCATATTGGAGCGGCGATCTCCGATGTAGTCCACCTCCAGCGAATACTCGGGCTTTTCCAGCGGGGCCGCGTCGTCATTCATCGCGACACGGGTGGGAAATTTTCGGCCGGTTTCCTCGTCCCCGTAGAAAATAAAGGCATATGTGAAGTCCGTGTCACGATCCTGAAAACTCCGGGCGGCGGCCGCGACCACGACGCATCCGAGCATGTTGTCCAGAATGCCTTTCGACCCTTTGTCTTCGTCCGCCATGTCGTAATGCGCCCCGATGGACACGTACTCGCTTCGCCGCCCGTGCTTGACGGCGACGACATCGCCCGCGTCGTTCACGGCCGGTTCATAGCCGGCGGACTTCATCAGTTCCAGGCAAAACGCACGCCGCTCTTCCGCCGTTCCCGGCGCGTTTTCGTCGAAGGCGCGAACCCGCGATTCGATCTCCTCCCGCGACGCCACCGGCCAATCCAGCGTCAATTCCGTGGCGCGAGGGGGGACGATATCGGCCCATGGATCATGGACATAGGGTTTTTCCAACAATGATGTGATGGCGCGTGCCCCAAAGACAAGCAGGAACGGCGTTGCCGGCAGGCAGATCGTCACCATGCCCAGAACGATCATCCCGTAGCGCGCCATGCGTCCGGGAGTTGGCCCGGCGGCCGCTTGAATGGCCCGTCGCCGCCGCCGTCCGACGATCACGCTCCACACGCCAATGACGACCGGTGCGACCAGCGAGAACAGCAGGAGAATATCACTCAGCACCCGTGGGACGTGTGTTCTGATTGCCTCCAGAAGGAATGATTGGTTTGTGATTGTATCCCAAAGGACATCGATACAAATCAACACAAACCACGCGATCAGCGTCGCGCAGAGCCAGATCGCGATGGTCGTACATGTTCCGGTTCCGTCGGTTGGTTTGTTCTGTATCGTTATCCTTTTATCCTTCCCCGCGAAAAATTCGCGAAATTCGCGGCGAAAAACAACATCTTATAACGCAAAAAGGCGAGCCCGTTGCACGTTGTTTCGTTGTCGCTCACGCGTGCCGGAATTTTGCGAGGATTTCGCGTAGTTGTTTCACGTGGGCGTCCATCGCCTGGATTCGGATGGTTTTTTCGTCGGCCCGGACGTGGAGGTCGACGACCTCCTCGGTGATTTTTTTGAACTGTAGCGTGATGCGTTTGGAGTAGGGCAGGTCGGTCAAGGCCGGTCCGCGGCGGTGGAGGAGGCGGCGGTCGGTGGCGATCAGGCCGGCCAGTCCCGCCTCGGCGCGGGAGAACTCCATGTCCCACACGTACAGTTGGAACTGTTCGCCCGGCTGGGCCTTGTACCATTGGCCCAACCGAATGCGAATGGCCAGCGGCAGGCTGCTCCACGGGTCGGCGTGACGTTCCCGCCAGGCGCGGATTTCGGTCAGGGGCGACCAGTCGTGCCCGCGGGCGGCCTGGGCGAAGGCCTCGGCCTGCGCCAGCGACGCGATGCCCAGCACGCAGTCGTCGCCCACGCCGTCGGGCGCCGGTTGAACCACCGACATCAACGCCCCCACGTTCGAGCACGACGTGCACACATAGTACGGCATCGGCAGATTGTACGGTTCGTCCAGATGCTCCAGCCGCGGCAGGTGTTTGAGCAGATGGGCCCCGTCGGCGTCGGCGAGTTGGTCCAGCCGCAACACGCTGCGATGCTCGTCGATGCGTTTCTGGGCGCGGTGCGACTGGCTGGTCCAGTCCACCAGGTGCACGAGCAAACTTCGCTGCTGTCCGCAGATCAGGCACTGCCGGGGGAAAATCAGCCGGAAGGTCTCGTCGCGAAGCAGGGCCGGACTGAACCGGAAAAACGCGCCCATCGCGTCCACGTGGTCAAACTGGAGGTGAAACGTTTTGGCCAGACCAGGCCCGGACGGGGGCACCGCTTTTCCGGGGCGAGACGTGCCGGTTTGCTCCGGTTTGACCTGCCCGTCGTCGCCGCGAACGTAGAGGGGGTCCGGCGGAGACTTGGCGGCGGGAGGTTTGTCCGCCACCACCGGCGGCGGTTTTCGCAAGGCTGGGTTGATCGGCGTGAACGAGGCCGTCCGGGCCGGCGACTTGGGCGGCGTGAGCAGCCGCTCGCGCTCGGGCGAGGCCTCCGCGGCGGGGTCGTTCAACCAGTCGAACGCGGCATCTTCCATCGCGTCCCGGACTCGGACCGACTCCTGGGTGATCGAAAACACCAGGCCGCAACTGGTGCACCGCCCACGCTTGCCCACCGCCGTCGCGGGAAGCCGAAGCGGCAACTGACAGCCCGGACAGGACATTTCCACAGTACTACTCATGATCCTGCCTCCCGACAAATGAACGTCACCGATCCAACACCAAGCAACCGAAATGAAGGCCGCGTCAACGCGCCTCATCACACCTGTACAACCATATGCGGTTGGTTATTCTACCGCCACGCGGCGCGGAAATGCAACGTCAAATCCAAAATTTGAAATCTGATTTTCCCCTCAGCCACCGCGGACTTTAGCCGATAGAGTCCTATAAGCACCCTTCCGACCAGGGGAAGTTCCTCCCCCACGTTTGGGATGGTGTGATATACTCGTGTAGGAAAACAGGGTCGGCGGAGGTCCGCCATGGGCCCGGTGGAGAATCGTTTATGAAACGCATGATGGGTCTGACGGTGTGTCTCGTGGCGTGGATCGGACTGGGCGGACTGACGGGGTGTTCGCACAAACCGGCGTTCATCCACGGCAGTCTGGAACAATATCAACCGGTCACGATGGAGTTCAACGGTCCGATGCTCTGGGAGAACGGACCGGCCAATCCCTTCACCGACTATCGCATGAACGTGCGATTTTCCAAGGGCAACCGCGTCCTGGACGTCCCCGGCTATTACGCCGCCGACGGACGGGCCGCCGAAACCTCCGCCACCGACGGACACGTCTGGCGGGTCCACTTCCTCCCCGACGAACCGGGCGAATGGTGGTACGAAGCCACCCTCCTCTACGGCCTGAACGCCGCCATCGACGACGACGCCCAGGTCACCCGCGTCAGTTTCTCCGGCGCCAAGGGCACATTGAACATCGCACCCGTCAACCCCGAAGCCACCGGATTTTACCGGACCGGACCGCTACGATACGCCAACTGCCGGTACGTCCGCTTCGCCAACGGACAACCCTTCATCATCAACGGGTCCTCCAGCCCGGAAAATTTCCTCGCCTGCGCGGACTTCGACGGAAACGAGGTCGCCGACCAGTTCCTCCAGCGGTTCCTTCCGCACATGAAGGACTGGGTCGACGAACAGCCGACCTGGCAGAACGGAAAGGGAAAGGGCATCATCGGCGCGGTGAACTACCTCGCCAGCCGGGGCGTCAACTGCCTGTCCGTCTCGACCTACAACATCGACGGCGGAAACCACGGCGACGTCTACGTCTGGTCCACACCGGACGACAAACTCCACTTCGACGTCTCCAAACTCGACCAGTGGAACATCGTCTTCACGCACATGGCCCGGCTGGGCATGGCCGTGCAACTGGTGACGCAGGAGGCCGGCAACGACAACGTCCTCGGCCGCGGCGAGCTGCGGACCGAACGCAAACTGTACTACCGCGAACTGGTCGCCCGCTTCGCCCATCAACCAGGGCTGATCTGGAACCTCGGACAGAACAACGGAAACACCGACATCGACCGCGCCGAATTCGCCGCCTACATCCGCAAGCTGGACCCGTACAAACGGCCGATCGTCGTCCACGCCGCCGACGGAAAACAGATGAACGTCTTCTCTCCGCTGCTGGGATTCCACGCCCTCCACGGCGTCGCTCTCCAGTCCGCGCCAGACCGCGTCCACGAGCAGACGCTCACCTGGATCAACCGCTCGGCCGAACGCAACCAGAAGTGGATGGTCGTGTGGAACAACGCCGCCGACGAAAACCCCGTCGCCAAACCCGACGCGCAGGACCCCAACCACAATGCGGCCCGGCAGGGACTGTGGTCCAATCTGCTCGCCGGAGGAAGCGGTTCGATCTGGTCGCTGGGCGCGGATTTCCCAGGGAACGACCCGGCCGGCGAAAATTTCCGCCGCGCCGAACGGTTGTGGACCCTCGGAAAAACCGCCGTGGATTTCGTTCAGGAGCAAATGGACCTGACCCAGACGGTCCCGGCCAACAACCTCATCCAATCCAGCGGAACGGCGTACTGTCTTGCCGGCGGAGGCGCGTACCTGGTCTACCTCGCCCAAGGCCAATCCGCCTTCCTGAGCGCGGCGCCGGGACGGTATGAGGTGATCTGGCTCAACCCGCGCACCGGCGGGGCCCCCAACCGCGAGGCCGTGGCCCCGGCGGACGAACCCGCCGACGCGCCCGCGCCGGAAGCGGCCGACGACGACGAACCGATCAACGCCGTCGAAATCGGACTGTCCGGAACCATCGTCGAGACCGCCGGAGAACTGATCCTCACCCCGCCCGCCAACGACGGTCAAGACTGGGTCGTCCTGGTCCGAGCGTGCCGGTAATGACGACGCGGGAACGCGGGTAGTCGTTCGCGGGTGCATGACCGTTATTGCGTTATACGACGGTCATGCACCCGTCGTTCGCGCCCCTCTGTTCACCACCGTCCCCTCCGCGTATAATGCCCGCCCATGGAACACGCTCGTTGGCGGACATGGACGGTGACGATGGCGCGGCGGTGGGCGAAGTCGCCCAACCTGCTGCTGGCGAGCGCGTTCGCCGCCGCCATCGCCCTCGGGGGAGTGCTGCTGTGCCTGCCCTGGTCGCAAACCGGCACCGTCCCCGTCTCCACGCTCGACGCGTTTTTCACCGCCGTATCCGCCGTGTGCGTGACCGGACTGGCCGTCGTCAACACGCCGGAGGCCTTTTCACCCTTCGGACAATGCGTCATTCTCCTGCTCGTGGAGGCCGGTGGATTGGGCATCATGACCTTCGCGGCCATCGCCCATTGGATCATCGGTCGGCGGCTGCCGTTGTCGTATCAATCGGCATTGGAGGGGACGCTCTACCCGCGTGACGTCGGGCGGCAGTTGCGTCGGCTCACCGGGCGCATTCTGAAAATCGTTCTGATCGCGCAGACCGTGGGCGTGGTGATCGTGTGGTTGTGCCTGCTTCCGATCCACATCGCCGACGGCCGGGGGGTGTTGTTCGCGCTGTGGTCGGCGGTGTTTCACTCGGTGTCGGCCTTCTGCAACGCCGGATTTTCCCTGTACTCCGACAGCTTGTCCGGTCCGATGCGCAGCGGTCCGCTTCTGCTGGTGGTCGCCCTGCTGGTCGTGGTCGGCGGGCTTGGACATTGGGTGCTGTACGAATTGGCCGACTCGTGGCGTTCGGGCGACCGCCCTCGCGGAGTCCGTCGGTTTTCGCTGCACACGCGGGTGGTGCTGTGGGTGTCCGGCGGGCTGCTCCTGGTCGGCGGACTGGCGCTCTGGGCCTGCGGAACGGGAGACAGGGAGCACAACCTCGTCGACGCGTTTTTCATGTCGATCAGCGGGCGAACGGCGGGGTTCAATCCCCGCGACATGTCGGGGCTTCCGCTTCCGTCGATCCTCATCCTGTGCCTGCTGATGTTCGTGGGCGGAGCGCCCGGATCGTGCGCGGGCGGAATCAAGGTCACCGGATTGGCGATCTGGTTCGCCCGGCTGCGGTCCAGTCTGCGGTCCCAATCGGACGTGTCCCTGTTCGGGTTCGCGATCCCACCGGAACTGCTGTGGAAAGTGCGGATGCTGATCGGACTGGCGGTGATTTGGATCACGGGCGGAACGCTCCTGCTGTCCATCGTGCAGGCCGCCCCACTGGAGACCATCCTGTTCGAGCAGGTGTCGGCCTTCGCCACCACGGGGCTGTCGCTGGGGCTGACCCCGGAGTTGACGGGACCCGCGCAATTGTGGATCATGCTGTCGATGTACGTCGGGCGGGTCGGGCCGCTGACCATCATGTTCTGGATGGCGCACGCCAACCCGTCGACCGTACAGCATCCGTACGGAAAGGTGATGATCGGATGAAACGTCGAGAACGAAAACGCGTGGTGGTGGTCGGGTTGGGGCAGTTCGGCCACCGATTGGCCGTCGAAATGGCCAAACAGTGCGACGTGCTGGCGATCGACCGCAATCACGCGCTGGTCACGGCCGTCGGACCTGACGTCCAGCGGGCGCTGGCCTTGGACGCGCGGGACTATGCCGCCCTGTCCGGCGTGGTGGGCAACGCCTTCGACGAAGCCGTCGTCGCCTTCTCCGGAAACATGGAGGCCAGCATCCTCTGCGCCCTGCACCTGCGGCGGTTGCGGCTGGGAAAAATCTACGCCAAGGCCGCCAACGAGGACCACGCGGAAATTCTTCGCGCGATGGGCGTGGACGAGGTGATTTTTCCCGAGCGTGAAACCGCGCTCCAGGTCGCCAAGCGGCTGATGAATCCCAACCTGCTGGACTTTATCCCGCTGACGGACGAGTTCCTCGTCATGCAGATCGCCCCGCCGGACGCGTTCCTGGGCCGCACGCTGGCGGAACTCAACCTCCGCAAACGGTACGGTATTTTCGTCATCGCGGTGAAGGAATACGTCCCCGAGCGCACCGTACCGCTTCCGGGCCCGGATTTCGTCGTAAAATCCTCCGACGCCCTGCTGGTCTTCGGCAGCGAAAGCAGCCTCCAGTCGCTCCGAGAGACCCTTCCGCCGGCGACGGGCGGTGCGGCGAAATAGCAGAACCGTTTGTTCGAAGGAACGATTTCACAGTGAACGGAGACTTACGCCCATGAAAATCGTCATCGCGCCCGACTCGTTCAAGGAATGCCTGCCCGCCGCCGCGGTGGCGCAGGCGATGGCACGGGGGGTGCTCGACGTCTGCCCCGATGCCGTGCTGGACCTGTGCCCCATGGCCGACGGCGGGGAAGGAACCGTCGAGGCCATGGTCGCCGCCACCGGAGGACGACTGCTCACCGCCGACGTGTTCGACCCGCTGGGCAAACCCATCCGCGCCCACTGGGGACTTCTGGGCGAATCCGGCGGGGCCCTCCTTCCCGGAGAACTGGGACTGCTCGGCGCCGCCGTGGCCGGAGAGGCCGACGGGGACGCCTCTACGCAGGGGTCTTCTCCAGCCCCCCCGCAGGGGGCCGCCGTCATCGAAATGGCCGCCGCCTCCGGGCTGCACCTGGTTCCGGCGGAGCATCGCGACCCGTTGCGGACCACCAGTTTCGGCACGGGGCAACTCATCCGCGCCGCCCTGGACGAGGGCGCGACGAAGATCATTCTGGGAATCGGCGGATCGGCCACCGTCGACGGCGGTGCCGGAGCGGCCCAGGCGTTGGGCGTGACCTTCCTCGACGGCCGCGGCCAATTGATGGTTTGCGGCCTGGGGGGCGGGGCGCTGGCGGACATCGGACGAATCGACCTGTCGGGTCTGGACGAGCGGCTGGCGGGCGTGGCGATTCACATCGCGTGCGACGTGAAGAATCCGCTGACGGGCGTGAACGGGGCGGCCACGGTGTTCGGTCCGCAGAAGGGCGCGACGCCGGAAATGGTGGACCTGCTCGATCGCGGGCTGTCGCACTGGGCGGGCATTTTGCGTGCACAGTTGGGCAAAGACGTGGAGTTCATTCCCGGCGCGGGGGCGGCGGGCGGTTTGGGCGCGGGCCTGCTGGCCTTGTGCGGCGGGAAGCTCGAAAGCGGCCTGACCATCGTCGCCCAGACGGTCGGCCTGAAACGCCGCCTGACCGGCGCGGACCTGGTCTTCACCGGCGAAGGCCGGTTGGACCATTCCAGCCGCTTCGGCAAAACCGCCGTCGGCGTGGCCGAACTCGCCCGCGCCGCCGGAGCGGCCACCGTCTGCATCCCCGGCCAAATCACCGACGACGCCCCCCGCGACCTCTTCGACGGCGGCGTGTACCCGCTGACCGATCCACAAACCCCGCCCCGCGCCGCCATGCTACGAGCCGCCGATTTACTCACCCAACGAGCCGCGGCGGCGATGCGGGAGTTTTTGAAAAAACGGTAACGCTTCGAAATGGCTCGGCCTGTTTGCGTTGCAGAACGTTGTGCACAAATGAACGTTTCGTTTTGCACAACGCTCTACCACGCAAAAAGGCCGAGCCATATCCGCGTCGTCACTGCGCCGGTTCGATCACCACGGCCGTGCCGTAGCAGAGCACTTCCGTGACCGACGAATTGCCCACGGACATTCCGGACGCGTCGTACCGCATACCGACCACGGCGTTGGCGCCGAGGTCGCGGGCATGGCCGAGCATCACCTCGTACGCCTGCTGGCGGGTCTGTTCGCACATCTGCGTGAACTCGGCGATCTGCCCGCCGAAAATGGTCTTCAGACCGCCGAAAAAACCCTGCGAGATCGTCGGACTGCGAACGACCACCCCGCGCACCATCCCTTTGTACTCCCGAATCCGATACCCCTCAAACCCAAACGTCGTCGTCACGGCGATGCTGTTCATGCGGTTCTCCTGAAAATGCCTCACCTCGCGACCAATTCTTGAACCTCTTCCTCCTTCTTCCACGGCCTCAAAATGCCCTTGCTGTCGAGGTACGCTTCGCAGCGGGTCATCATGCCGGCGTCGTTGCTGTGACCGTCGAACTGGAGCGACAGGAACGGTTTGCCCGACGCCACACGGATGAAGTGTTTGATGAAACTGTCCGGTCCGCACTTGAAATTCGTGATGTAAATGATGTGTAGGTTGTCGTGCTTCTTGACCAGTTTGGCCGCGGCGATGATTTTGCGGCCGAGATTCCAGAACATGTTGTCGTTGATGTCGCGGATGTCGATATCGTGGGTCGGCAGGCTGTCCACCGGAATGACGTTCACACCGTAGGACTCGCGCAACTTCGTCGCGACGCTCAGATTCACGCCCGCGTCGTGGACGTTGTACGGCCGACCGAGCAGCACCACGCCGGGGGCGTTGTGTTCGGTCAGGGTAGCCAGGGCTTCGTCGGAGGCGCGGGCGAGTTGGCCGTTGAATCGGTCCTGCGCGTCGAACGCCGCCGTCACCGCGCGGGCGACGTCGCCTTTGCGATGGCCTCGCGGCACCCAGAACTGCTGCATCTCGCGGGCGACGTTGGCCCGGCCTTCGCGGTAGCGGATCACCGGCGTGAGGAACCGCCCGATGTGCGGTTCCAGCCCGGCCGCCCGACGGACCACGAACGGCAGCGTCTGGTGCCACGGGCACAGATGGGCCTCGTTGTCCAGCCACTGCGTCTCGCCGGAAAGAATGTTCGGCAGCAGGATGAAGTCGGGGTTTTTCTCCAGCAAATTGGCCACGTGGCCGTGCGCGACGATGATCGGGAAGCACGGTTCGGCCACCGCGGACTCCAGCCCGGCCGTCACGATCTTCTTGTTCGTCGGATCGCTGAGGATCGTTTTGTAGCCCAGGTGCGCCAGCAGCGTCCGCCAGAACGGCAGCAGGTCGTGGGCGAACATGGTCATCGGAATGCCGACCGACTTGGCCGTCTCCGGCACGGGCGGCAGACCCGACGCGTCCAGCAGCCATTGGCTCCGCAGGGCGAACAGGTCGGCGATGACCGGTTTGGTGGAGCTTTTGGAAGCCTTGCGGAACTTGTCGGAGCACTTGTCGCCCCAGTACGTTTTGGAGCCCTCGACGTTGAATTCCTGAATCTGGCAGGTGTTGGAGCAGCCTTTGCAGGTGAACTCGCGCAGGTCGTAATTGACCTTCGACGTGTCGTACCCGCGGAAGCGCGACGCGGGCGTGCCCCGTGGCGCGGGCGTCTCGCCCGCGTTGTGCGTTCCATAGGCCTGATCGCTAAAGGACGCCGAATCGTCTTCGCCAGACGCGGGCGAGACGCCCGCGAGACGCGAGGGCGAGACGCCCTCGCCACGTGAGGCCGCCGCCCGACCTGGCGAAGCGGTGCGGCGGTACGACACGTACGCGCCGCCCGGCGACACCGATTCGACGCGGCTTGCCACGTCGTCGACGCTTCGGCCGGGGTGGTCCTGTCGCAACGCGGGGGACATTTTCTCCCGCGCCAGCAACGCCGCACCCACCGCGCCCATCACGCCGTTGAACGGCGGAATGATGATCTCCTTGCCCGTAACGGCCGCGAACGCCGCCGCCACCGCGTCGTTGTAGGCCGTGCCGCCCTGGAAGAAAATGCAGTCGCCGATTTTCCGCCCCCGAACCACGCGGTTGATGTAGTTGTACACCACGCTGTACGCCAGGCCCGCCACCAGGTCGGCCTTGCTCGCGCCGCGCTGAACGTAACTGTTCACGTCACGCTCCATGAACACGGTGCACCGCTCGCCCAGCCGGATCGGCGCGTCGCTGGACATCGCCAATTCCGCGAACACGCCCTTGATGGGAATGTCCAGTTCCTCGGCCCGTTCCTCCAGAAAACTGCCCGTTCCGGCGGCGCAGGCTTCGTTCATCGTGAAGTCCACCACCACGCCGTCCTGGAGACTGATGAATTTGCTGTCCTGCCCGCCGATTTCGAAAATCGTGTCCGGCACGCGGCCGAGCATTCGCCGGCCGATCAGCGTCGCGCCGGTCTTGTGGGCGGTGATTTCGTCGTTGATCGTGTCCGCGCCGACCAACTCGCCGATCAGCTCGCGCCCGCTGCCGGTGGTGCCCACGCCCAAAATGTTCAACCGGTCGCCCCACTGCGACTGCACGTCCATCAGCGCGTCGCTGACGACCTGGATCGGCCGGCCCTGCGTGCGGACGTAAATGTCGTGGATGACGTTGCAGTCCTCGTCGATCAGCACGACATTGGTGGAGACGCTTCCGATATCGATGCCCATGTAGGCGTCGATTTTTCCGCCGCCCGGAGGGGCGACGTACGGTTCGAGGCGGTCGGCGAGCCGCTGCACATTGGCCAGAGAGAGCGGGTCGGCCGTCGGGAACACGCCGTGGTCGCTGTCGCTGGCGGCGCGGAGGTCGCGCAGGTGCGACAGGTCGGCGGCGTCTTTTCCGCGGGCGGTCAGGGCCGCCCCCGTCGCGGCCACGTGGGTGAACGCCGCCGGGACGGTCAATTCGTTTTCGCCAAGCCCGAACGCCTCACGCATCGCCTTGACGACGGCCGCATTGGCGGCCACGCCGCCCAGGAACACCACGGGCCCCTCGACCGGATGGCTGCGGACGACGGCCGTGCGGAAGTTCCTCGCCACCGCGTTGCACAGACCCCGAAGCACCTCGGCGGGCTTGTAGCCTTTCTGCTGGGCGTGGATCATGTCGCTCTTGGCGAACACGCTGCACCGCCCGGCCACACTGGCGGCCCGCTCCGCGCCGAGCACCAACGGGCCGATCTCCTCCACCGCGTACTTCAACCGATTGGCCTGCTGGTCGATGAAACTGCCCGTTCCCGCGGCGCAGTCGCCGTTGGTCGAGTAGTCGATAATGCCGTAACTGCCGTCGTCGTTGGGCGACAGCCGTAAGTACTTGCTGCTCTCGCCGCCCATCTCGAACACGGTGCGGGCGTCGATGCCCAGCGCGCCAAGCCCCGTCGCCAAGGCCTTGAACTCGTTGACCACGTGCGTGCCCAGGTGAGAGGCCGCCATCTTCGACCCGCTGCCCGTCAGGCAGATGCCCGTGACGTTCTCGGCCCCCACCGCGGCCACCACCTGCTCCAACAACTCCCGAGCGGCCTGTAGCGGCTTGCCCTTGGTCCGGCGATACGGACTGGCCAACAACACCATCCCCTCGCCCGACGCCGCGCCCGCCTTCGCCGCCAGGGGTTCAAACCCCTGCCCGGTCAGCTTCGACGCCAACGCGCCCGGCAACACCACCACCGCCGTCGCACTGACGGCACCGACATCGATCCCAACATAACCGCTCATAGTCACACTCCCAATCACGCGTCAGCCGCGCGTTCCATCGTGCGCCAACCCATCGCGAGGCGCATCCTCCATCGCCTCCAGCGCATACCTCAACCACCGCCCAAAACCATCTGGAGCGGAATGCGGCATTATCGCCCCAGACCATCCGTTTTCGCAAGAGAGAAAAATAAACGCTTCTTCTCGTCTCCTCTCCCGTAATCCCCCAATCCCTCAAAAAAATTCGCGTCATTCGCGTAATTCGCGGCCAAAAAGGAATTCCGCGTTGTCAAACGACCCTCCATCGGCCACAATCTGGGCATGACCGTTCGTTCCATTCTAATTGGCCTGGCCGTCGGGCTGGGCGTGGCTGGGTTTGGGTATTACAACGACGTCATCCTGTCCTCGACGCCCGTTGCCGGAGACCTTATACCCTTGGCGCCGTATGCCATGCTCGTCGTCGGGCTGCTGGCCGTCAATCCGCTGCTGGGACTGCTGGGACGGCTGCTGGGGCAACTGGGGCTGGGACGGCTGGAGCGGCGGCTGCGCCTGAGGCCGATGTCCGGCGGGGAGTGGACCGTCAGCCTGTCGCTGGCGATGGCGTGCGTGCTCATGCAGGGACCCGGTCTGACCTGGACCTTCACGCACATCCTCATTCAGCCGCGAATGCAAACCTTCGAAAGCCCCGCCTGGCGGGAAAAAGGCGTGGTCTCCTGCATCGGGCACGACATGCTGGTCGACCCCCAGGACCGCCCCGACGTCGTGCTGGGAGGCTGGCGGACCGGGCTGGGCGACGGCAAATCCTTCGTCCACCCCGCCGACGTGCCCTGGTCGGCCTGGGCGGGACCGCTGGGCGTCTACCTGCCCCTGCTGGCCATGGGCGTGCTCGGAAGCGTCTGCCTGGCCTTGATCCTTCACCGACAATGGAGCCACCACGAACGGTTGAGCTACCCCATCGCCGAATTAACCAACGCCCTGCTGGACCGGGGGGATAGAGACGACGCGGGGACGGCACGTGGCGAGGGCGTCTCGCCCTCGCGTCCCGCGGGCATCCTGCCCGCGCGGAGCGGCGAAACAGACATGACGTCTTCCAACGTCCATGCCCATGGAACGCGCAACGCGGGCGAGACGCCCGCGCCACGTTCCCTCTCCGCGTCGTCTCTCCTGCCTCGCCCCCGCCTGTGGCCGAACGTGTTTTACAATCGTTTCTTCTGGTTGGCGTTTGCGCCGGTGCTGATCGTGCGGCTGCTCAACGGTGCGAACACCTGGTTGCCGCAGTCGTTTTTCGTCAAGATTCCCCTGCGGCTGGAACTGGAGCGCGACTTCTGTCAAATCTGGCCTCGGTTGGTGGAGGTGCCCAATTACAACGGACTGCTGGCGCCGACGGTGTATTTCGGCGTGGTGGCGGTGGCGTATTTCGTGAGCCTGGAGGTGTCGTTCACGCTGGGGATGGCGCCGATTTTGGCCGCCGTGGTCGGCGCGTGGCTGATGGGCAGCGGCGTGGTGGTTTCGGAGGGCGATTACCTCAGCGGAAGCATGATGGCCTGGCACACGTTCGGGGCGTTCGCGGGGGTGACGCTGCTGGTGCTGTACACGGGGCGGAGTTATTACCTCAGCCTGCTGCGCCGAAGCGTGGGGCTGCGAAGCGGGAGCGAGGCCGGCGGGACGGAGGTTCGTCGCGGCGAGGTGTGGGCATTCCGGCTGATGGTGCTGCTGGGCGTGGGCATGGTGGCGTACATGACGTGGCGGACACCGCTGACGTGGGGGCTGTCGACGATGTTTGTCGCGCTGGCGGGCATCGCGGTTCTGGTGGTGACGCGCACGAGCGTGGAGACGGGGTTGTACTTCATTCAGCCGGGCTGGCACCCGGTGGGCGTGATCATCGGCGCGTTGGGTCTGGCGGCGTTGGGTCCGCCGGCCGTCGGGGCGCTGATGATCCTGACGGTGGTGCTGGCGCTGGACCCGCGGATCGCCATGTTGCCGCTGGCGGCCAGCGCGCTGAAGATCGGCGAGCGTCAGGGGTTGTCGCTTCCGCGCGTGGGCGGATGGATGGCCGGTGCGGGCGTGCTGGGACTGCTGGCGGCGGTGTTGGGCACGCTGTGGGTGCAGTACAGTTTCGGATCGGGGAATTTCTGGTGGGGTTCTCAGCCTCCGGTGATGGCGTTCAACGCGGTGGAACGCACCGTCGCGGCCGTCGGCGGGCAGTCCGACCGGCTGTTCGACGCGTCGCTGATTCAGCCCAACCCGCGGTTTGTCGGGGCGGCGATGATCGGCCTGTCCGCCGTGCTGCTGCTGAGCGTGTTGCGCCTTCGCCTGCCCTGGTGGCCGCTGCATCCGGTGCTGCTGGTGGTGTGGGTGAGTTTCCCCGCCGGACTGCTGTGGGTCAGTTTCCTGCTGGGCTGGATGATCAAGCGGACCGTCATCCACCTGGGCGGGTCGACGGCGTACCACCGCTACAAACCCTTCTTCGTCGGCCTGCTCGCCGCCGACCTCACCGCCGGCGCCCTCTGGGGCGCGTTTGGCCCCCTCTACACGTTTATCACCAACCTCCCCGGCGTGGCGGTGGTGATCCGGCCGTAAGTGACGGCAAAATATACATCTGGCTTGCCTCTTTGCGCTGTGGGGTGTTGTGTCCGGCAAAACGTTTTGCTGTACACAACCTCCAACAGCGCAAAGAGGCAAGCCAGATGTACATCCCGTCATTCACTTCCACAACTTCGTCAACTTCGCGCCGGGATAATACGCGCCGAGAATCTGTTCTCCCGACCAGCCGAGTTGGGCTTTGCCCTGGGCGCCGAACTGGCACAGACCCACGCCGTGGCCGAAACCGTGGCCGTTGTAGAACGTCACGCTCTGGTCGTCCACCCGCCACTGGCAGTTCATCGAGAACAGGTAGCCCGGTTTGCTCGTTCCGCCGTTGTACATATTCCAGGCCAGACGGAGGTCATCGGCGCGGATCGTGACGCCTCCGCCGGGGCCGACGACCTCGATCATGACGGCCCGGCCCCAGGGGGTTTGCGTTTTCACGCGGATGTCGGTGATCCCCGACAGGCTGTTGGCGGCGGAGTATCGGGCGCGGAGGGCGGCGAGCAGTTGGGTTTTGTTGACGACGGCGGGTGGCCAACTGAACCGCGTCGACGTCCGGCAGTCGTTGCACTCCTGTCCGCCGGCGAAGGGTCCGTCGGCGGGGGCGTCGCCGCGAAGCGCCAGCGCAGGGTTCGTCCGGCCTCCGCAGCAGGAACTGTACTGCGACATGATGACCTGGCCGTTCCAGGTCAGCACTTTACCGCGCGTGCTTTCGACGGCCTGCCGCGCGTGAGCGACAGACCGCTCGGCGGTGTATCCACCGTACACCTGGCTGCTCTCACCGTCGCCGACGTCGTACGGGCGGTTCCGGTCAGCCGACTGCTGGCGGTGGTAATAGGCGAACGTCCGGGCGGCAACGCCCAGGGCACGGTACGTTTCGTGATGCCAACTGGCGTACAGTTCCTTCGGCACGACGCCGGAAACGTAACTTTCCATGTCCACCTGGTTTACGGCGATGAACGTGTCGCCCGACTGCGGCAGCAGGTGCAGATCGCCGCGATACTGCACGGCGGCGACCGGTTGGCCGGCCCCGTCGAGCGGAGCGTAGCTGACCAAGCCGTCGTCCCCGTTGACGGCAAGGGCCAGATTTTGGCCGGAGATCGTCGTCGGCAGATCGCCGCCGCGCGACGTCCACTTCCCGTTGGCGTACAGCAGCGTGACCGACAGCGGCCTGTTGCCCGTGTGCACCACCTTGCCGTCGGCGATCAGCCGGTATTCGCCGGACGTCGCCACCTGCGCCCCGCGGACGGCCTGGCCGAGCTTCACGCGGATCAGCGGCACGCCCTCGGCGTTCACCCGCACCGGCGGCGGAAAATCAGGCCTCGAACCGGTGCAACTGGTGCAACTGGTCACCGCCAACACCCCCGCCAACACCCCCGCGGCCATCAAAGGCCACCGACCATAAGGCCGCTGCGACCGTGACACGACCCCGCGTAGTTTTTGTGTTAATCCCATAATCCATTCCGCCGCGTCAACGGCCAGCCTCCATGCACACCGCGTCCCAACGACCCAACGCATTACGTAAGGGTCCAGTGTATCAATACTATCGGCGCGAGAGAGGAAAATTCTTGAAACGACCGTGACAAGGGATGCGGCTACATTTTTTTATAAAATTACTTATATTATAAGTAAATAATTTGCTCAATAGTTCTTGCTGATCGTATTTTTCAATTATTGAATGTAATGATATTTGTATCATTACAGCGTCTTTTACCTTTTAGAATTCGGTGAAGGAGAAAAAATGGACCGTCGTATTTTCCGCATAATCATGATGTTACTTGTTGTGCTGCTGATGGTTCTGGCGTTTCCATCGTGGGCGGCGATTGTCTGGAATGGCGACGTGAGCGGGCCCTGCATTGGCGACACGGGCCCGGGCAGCATGTGGATTACGGACGGGTCGGTGTATGGTCTGGCTCAGAACATGATTCTGGGCAACGGAACCGGCAAGGGCATGTTAACGATCCGGGGGCAGGGTTCGATGTGGGACGGCCGGGACTATAACCTTATCCTGAAGGACAACCGCAGTTGGCTGCATATGCTCGCCGGCGGAACGATGCGGGTGAATGCCATGGAAATCGCCGCCGCCCCCGGCAGCACAGCGTCGGTGCGTCTGCATGGCGAGGGGACGCGCCTGATTGCCGGATCGCCGCAGACGTGGAGCTTTGACGGCGGTTATGTGAATGTGGGATCCGACAACACCAGCAGCGACACCAAAGGCGGCAAGGCCATGCTGACGTTGTCGGGCGGCGCGACGCTCGAGACCGGGCGGCTGCGGATCGGAACCAACAGTCGGGTCGGGATCAAGGTCACGGGCGACAACATGCTGACAATGTACGGTTGGTATAATGGCGGAAACAGCGGCTTGATGTTCCTGATGGCCGACAACACGCTGGCCAGCGGCACGTACAGGCCCATCAAAAGCGTGCTCACAGAGGGAGACAACTGGACCAAGGCGTTTGGCGGCCGATGGACCAGGGACTCCCGCGGCGTGCTTCTTTTCACCGTCAAGGACGCGCTCACGGGCGAGTCGAACGAGAACCTCACGATGAACTGGGGCGACCGGGCCGTCATTACCGATTCCGCCACCGGACAGGAGTTGACATATAGTTCGCAGGTGCAGGGAAGGAGCGACGCTCTCTGGCAGCTTACGGCGTCGTTCAAGCCGGTGTCGCAGGCGGACCTCGACAAAATCCAAGCCAAGGACGAGACGTACACG
>Ga0123353_10000343_pt1 | contig 56869 bp, 52 predicted proteins | sample TergutLab28metaG_3_FD_92763 | JGI IMG/M metagenome (GOLD analysis project Ga0123353, IMG submission 92763) | Labiotermes labralis P3 segment gut microbial communities from Petit-Saut dam, French Guiana - Lab288 P3 | ecosystem: Host-associated > Arthropoda: Insects > Digestive system > Gut ... | reverse complement strand
TTAAAGAAAGAAGATACTGATAATAGAGAACAAGGGCGGCGTAAAATGCTTAAAACCTTTATTAACTCTATATACGTCAAAACCGCCGAGGACGGCGGTCTTGAGCTGGTCTATGAATTAATTGTCGGGGACAAAACTAAGCGAACCACAAACATGAGAGACGAAGAGTTTGCAGGTTCGGATGATTTCCGAGTGGTGAGCCATGGAGGATTCGAACCTCCGACCGAGTGATTAAGAGTCACTTGCTCTACCAACTGAGCTAATGGCCCATTTATTAAACAGAGCTATATTTTAACAAAACGTATTTTTAAATACAAGCTCAGCAAAGCCGTGCGGCCGTTTTGGCTAATTCCCAAGAATACTCATAAAGATGTAATCCTTTAGTGCAAATAATGAGTTCGCCGTCGTCTACACCTATCTCAGCGGCCATATATTCTTTTAGAAGCTGCATAGCCGCTAAATTTGAGGGAAACCCACCCCATAAATCCCAGCTGCGAAAGTAACATATGAAATGCAGTTTGCCATAACGGATACGTGTATCAATACTGCGCAAGCACGGCGGATCAGATAAGTATATGCTCTGCGGGTCGCCTACCGTCATAAAAGCTTGGTTAGTATTATAACCATCTTCTTTATACATTTTGATAACTTTACTGATTTGCGGTTCCAAATATTGACCGTAAGTATATTGCTCGCCTTCAGCTACATGCGAAGTCATCAGATATGGCAGATAGCTTTCCACATATTCCATTGTAGAAGGAGCCGGTACGCCAGCCGGTACTGAAGGTATAAGCGGACGAATGAGCGGCTCACTTATTTGCACTGTAATCATGTCCAGTTCTTTACGGTTTTGCCCTTTATAACTGCCACGCTCAATTTTATATTCGTAGCCATATTGCATAACTTCCCGTAAACACAAAAACCAAGCCTCCGGCAGGTCCCGCGCTATCACATAAGAAAATTTCATTTAGTTTTACACCTTTTATCTGGCAAAATTATCATCCAAAGCTCTTTTGCCGTATTTAACTAAAGCAAAAAAACGATCTTGGTATTCACTAAATAGCCCCCACCTCTCCAATTCATCCCGTATCTCATTAAGATCACTTTCATCTGTAGCAAGGCCAGCAAAGAGCTTTTCAATACGCATTTTGGCATCGGCCGGCACACCGCGTCGGTCAACATCAAGCAACCCATGCTGGCCCATCTGCATTACATTAGGACCTAATGAGTTCATCGTTAATTCATATATAAATTTTAAAAGAGACGCATCCCAATATTCATCTATGCCCACAATAACGGTGGAGCGCTGTTCACCGCTGGCTTTAACATGTTCTGTGATATTATGTAGAACCGCATCAAAACTGCCACTGATAATATTGGTTTTTTTAAGCTCATTTTTATAAGCGTAATAAATACCCGGAGCGTTGCCGCCGTCACGTTTTATAACTTCATCAAAGTAACGTTTAGCAGCATCAGAAAAACCGTCCAATCGTTTCATATAATACGGAGTAACAACGCGTGGACGCTCAGCGTATACGATACCCTCGCGCATTACTACATCTTCGCCTTGAGCTAAATCGATAAGCTCACTATAAGCCGGCTTACTGACTATATGGTATTTTATAGTACTATGGCCAAAAGTCTCCAAAGGCAAAATGGGCGGCAAAACTACTTTGGTGGCGGCAATGGCCATTTTCAGAGGTTCATCGTTCATTTTTCTATTTGAGAGCGGCCATACGCTTTTTAACGTCAGCTATGCCCTGTTTATAACCTTCATCTATTTGGTTAATAAAATGACGTAATTGTTGTTGGAACTCCGGGATTTCTTCCGGGTTGACATTACTCATATCATAATTTACACCCTCAGCGGCTCCCATTTGCTGGATATGCTGCATATAGCTTCTAGTTAAGGATTCTTTAACTTGCTTACGCTGCTGCTGACCTTCGGTAGAATTGTGCTGATAAATCATCATCAAGTCTTGCACAATTTCATCAAAAGAAGCCTTATCTTCTTTAATCTCGCGCAGGCCACCTAAAGCTCGTTCTACCCTGCGTTTTTCATGCAAAGTATCACATAAGATAACATTTTCTAACAGCACCGTTTGAACAGCTTTTTTGACTACTTCACGACCCTCGGCATTATCTATAGCTATTAGAGACTCTTCTATATTTACTTTATTGTCTTCCATATATTTGCCGGCTATTTCCTGGCCTTTAGGTTCATATTCCCAGCGCAATTTAGCAGAAGGGTCGGCTTCTCTGTCCGCTGTCATCTTGGCGATGCGTTCCATAGCTAATTCTCTGGCAGATTTTAATTCGCCCATATTGTTTTCACCTCTTTATAAAAAGCTATTTTATCAGCTTATCTTTATTAATCAAAAAATATTCCATGCTATCGGCTAGAGCTATCCATGAAGCGTCAATGATATTCTCACCGGCACCAACAGTATGCCAGTTATGCTTGCCGTTGGAACTTTCAATAAGTACACGCGTTAATGAACCAGTAGAAGAAGACTCGCCTATCAAGCGCACTTTGTAGTCTGTAAGTTTTACATTGGCTACCTGCGGATAGACACTATTTAAAGCTTTGCGTAAAGCATTGTCCAAAGCATTGACCGGACCATCTCCTTCAGAAACAGTATGCAGTATTTCATCATTAACTTTAAGTTTAACCATAGCCTCAGCCACCAAATCAGCAACATCACCGTTGTTTTTAGTGCTAAAGCGACGGCGTTTTTCCACCACCACCATATAATCTATAAGCTCAAAAGGTGCTTTAAAGCCGACCTCACCTTTTTGCAGTAAAAGTTCAAAAGAAGCTTCGGCGTTTTCATATTGGAACCCACGGCTTTCCATGTCTTTAACTATCTGTAATATATTTTTAATTTCCTTGCCGCTGCCTGTAAGATCAATGCCCATTTCCTCAGCTTTTTGCAATATGTTGGCGCGGCCGCTTTGATCGGAAACTAGCGTACGCATTTTATTGCCCACTAAATCAGGTTCTATATGCTGATAACTGCCACTCCAGCGTCGTAAACCAGAAACGTGTAAACCGGCTTTATGTGAAAAAGCTGAAGAGCCCACATAAGCCATATTATTGGGCAAAGCCATATTGGCACGTTCAGCTACAAACAAAGAGATTTCACGTAAATGTCTGAGCTGCTCATCGTTTACTACATCGTTATAAGTCATTTTTAATTTTAAAGCCGGAATAACGGCGCAAAGATTGGCGTTGCCGCATCTTTCACCAAGACCGTTTACAGTACCCTGAACCTGAGTAGCGCCGGCATTTACTGCTGCCAAAGTATTAGCCACCGCACAGTCGCTATCATTATGGCAATGAATACCTACCGCTATGTTTATAGCGCTGACTACCGCACGGGTAGCCTGGTATATTTCTTCGGGCAAAGCGCCGCCGTTGGTATCACATAACACCACTCCGTCAGCACCGGCCTGCTGGGCAGCCGCTAAGACGCGCATAGAATAGGCAGCGTTATCTTTGTAACCGTCAAAAAAATGCTCAGCATCCAAAAACACTTCTCTACCCAAGCTTTTTAAGTAGCTTATTGAATCTTGCACCATATTAATGTTTTCTTCAGGATCTATCTCCAAAACTCTGGTAACCTGAGCATGCGAACCTTTACCTACCAAAGTTACTACAGGAGCACCCGACTCTATCATAGCCTGCAACACGGCGTCTTGGCTAGCCTTGACGGCGGCACGACGGGTTGAACCAAATGCCACCAGTTTAGCATTTTTAAATTCTATATTTTTAAGGGCCGCAAAAACTTCGTTATCTTTAGGATTAGCCCCCGGCCAGCCGGCCTCAATATATCCAACGCCTAAATCATCCAGTTTTTGAGCTATAGCTATCTTATCGCTAATGGAGAAGGAAACCCCTTCGGTTTGAGCGCCGTCGCGCAAAGTCGTATCATATAGTTTTATCTGGCTCATGCTTTCCTCCTCCTATTTATTATATTTTTATTTTGATTGGTTGGCTAGATTTTTATATTTTGTCGGCCACAGCGCTGCCCATTTGGCCTGTAGCTAGATATTTTTGTCCGACTTGGGCAATATCTTTGGTGACTAAACCATCAGCTATAGCGGCATTTACCGCTTTTTCTATAGCATCAGCCTCTTTAGGCAAGGCTAAAGAATAGCGCAACATCATAGCTGCTGAAAGAATAGTAGCGATAGGATTAGCAATACCAAGCCCTGTAATATCCGGAGCGCTGCCGTGGCAAGGTTCATAAAGACCTAAGCATCTAGTGTTATCGCTGGGGATGCCAGCTAAAGAAGCTGACGGCAGCATACCCATAGAGCCAGCTAACATTGAAGCTTCATCAGTTAAAATATCGCCGAACATATTCTCGGTAACCAGAACGTCAAAAGTAGACGGCCGGCTGATAAGATACATTGAAGCAGCATCCACCAACACATGATTTAGAGTCACGTCAGGATAGTCTTTTTTAACTTCCTCGGCTATCTCGCGCCATAATTGTGAACTTTTCAGTACGTTGGCTTTATCTATAGAGGTAAGCTTTTTACTGCGTTTTCTGGCCAGTTCAAAACCAACGCGCAAAATACGCTCTATCTCATCTTCATGATATTGCATGGTATCCACAGCCCCACGCCCACGCTCATCATTAAAACGTTTTTTGGGTGTTGCAAAATAAACCGAACCGGTTAATTCACGCACAAATACCATGTCTACATCTTTAACGATTTCCGGTTTTAAGGCAGTGGAGTTTACCAGTTTAGAAAACATCTTTACAGGACGTATATTAGCAAAAAGCCCTAAGCCCTGACGTATCGCTAAAAGACCGCTTTCAGGTTTTACCGGTGCATTGGGACTATCATATTTAGGATCACCCACCGCCCCTAAAAGCACAGCATCAGAAGCAAGGCATTGTCTTAAAGTTTGCTCTGGTAAAGCTTGTCCGGTAGCTTCTATGGCCACGCCACCCAGCAATGCTTTTTCAAAATTAAACTTGTGGCCATATTTTTTACCTACAGCATCTAATACTTTAATGCTTTCGGCTACTACATCAGGGCCGATACCGTCACCACCCAGGACTGTAATCTTAAATTCCATTATTCTTTAGCCTCTAATTTAGCTTTAGTATATTCTACCAAACCGCCCATTTTGATAATCTGGCTCATAAATTTAGGGTAGGGTTTAGCCGTATAAGTTTTACCACGAGTAATATTAATAATGATGCCGTTTTCCAAATCCACGCTTAACTCATCACCGCTTTGGGCATCTTCAGCCGCCTGTGGACTTTCCAGCAACGGCAAACCGATGTTTATAGAGTTTCTAAAAAAGATACGGGCAAAAGTATCGGCCACCACGCAAGACACGCCGTTAGCTTTAATAGCCACCGGCGCATGCTCTCTAGACGAGCCGCAGCCAAAATTCTTGGTAGCTACAATAATATCGCCTGTTTTGCAATTTTTGACAAAATCAATATCTATATCTTCCATGCAATGTTGAGCCAATTGTAAAGGATTGGAAACATTTAAATAACGTGCCGGAATAATGGCATCGGTATCAACATTGGCCCCGTATTTATGTACTTTACCTTTTAACATTATTTTATTACCTCTTGAGGATGAGTTATGTAACCGGTAACTGCCGAAGCTGCCGCCACTGCCGGAGAAGATAAGCATACTTCACTCTTAGGATGACCCATGCGCCCTACAAAATTGCGGTTGGTAGTGGAAATACATCTCTCACCTTCTGCCAGAATACCCATATGACCGCCAAGACATGGACCACAAGTGGGAGTAGAGATAGCACAGTCAGCCTCTATAAAGATATCAAACAAACCTTCATGCATAGCTTGTCTGTAAACAGCCTGTGAACCGGGAATAATAATGCAACGTACCGAAGGATGCACTTTACGACCTTTTAAGATGGCAGCAGCATCACGCATATCTTCTATACGTCCGTTAGTACAAGAACCAATAATCACCTGATCTATTTTAACATCAGCCACCTCAGAGACGTTTTTAGTGTTGGAAGGCAAGTGCGGCATAGCTACCTGCGGTTCTATTTTGCTGACATCAAATTCTATAATGTTAGAATACTGAGCATCGGGATCAGAAGTATAAATGGACAATCCACGAACAGCACGCTCTTGAGCATAAGCTACGGTTTTAGCATCGGCGGCAATAATACCGGCTTTACCGCCGGCTTCAATAGCCATATTAGACATAGTAAAACGTGAGTCCATTGATAAATTACTGATGACCTCACCGGTAAATTCCATAGCTTCATATAAAGCCCCATCCACACCTATTTGTCCGATGGTATACAAAATCAAATCTTTACCCACTATATATTGGGGCAACTGTCCATGGTAGACCAACTTAATAGTCTTAGGTACTTTCATCCATACCTCACCGGAAGCCATAGCCATACCAATATCGGTAGAACCCATACCAGTGGAAAAAGCACCTAAAGCACCGTAAGTACAGGTGTGCGAATCGGCCCCCACCACTAAATCTCCAGGCAGCACTATGCCCTTTTCATGTAAAATAACATGCTCTACGCCCATGCGACCGGTCTCAAAAAAAGTAACACCATATTCACAAGCAAACTCACGCAACATTTTTACCTGTTCAGCCGAATTTATATCTTTGTTAGGCACAAAATGATCAGGCACAAACACCACTTTCTGTGGGTCAAATACCCTATTTAAGCCTATCTTTTTAAACTCTTTAATGGCAATAGGTGCAGTAATATCGTTAGCCAGCACCACATCTACCTTAGCATTAATAAAATCACCAGCGGTTATTTCTTTTTTACCACAATGGGCAGCCAATATTTTCTCAGCTATATTCATCATAGTCCTCTTTTGTCTGCTGATTTAGAATTGTTCTTTTAAGAATATCAATTTAAATATATGTAATGCAACATTGTTGCAGCTTTAGTGTCAGATCTATTTAAATTGTGTTGTTAAAACAGTTTTGGTAGTTTGGCATAATACAACGGCTTTATTGTTTAGTGTTATGCTTACATTTTTTGAATTTACACTGTGCTTCTTTTTCCTGAGCCAGGCGCTTTTTGTTGCGCATTGTCCAAAAAATACTGACCGATGCCAAAAGTGCCACAGCAATGCCACATATAGTCAATATAACAGCCGACTCGTCAGATTCACCAGCAATGGCCTGATAAAACAAATTGACCAGCGAACTCAAAGCGATTATGCCGGCCATCACCGAGAAAAAAGTTAGAATTATTCTTGAGCTTTTAGAATGCTGCTCCACTTTCTTTTGCGAATCCATAGCTGTCATTTTTTCAAAAGTATTCAGATTCTCTATAAACCCTGCTTTAAGATTTAAAATGCCGAATTCTTTAGTCAAGGCTGCAAAAACGTTTTTGGCCGGAAGAAAACGAAAATTGTTTATATCCCAAAGCTTAGCGGCACGGCTAAAGCGGAAGTTAACGTTTTCTATAGTCTGGCTGGAAAACTCTCTTTTATCAAGCCCGCTGATAATTTCATCGTAATTTGAACTAAACGCACAAATCTGCAGGGATAATAATTCAATGACAAAAATCATGCGTATTTCATGCAGTAAACGGTTCTTTCTAGAATCCGTTAAAACACAAACCACGCTCTTTTCTGAGGCATAAATTTGGGTGAACTGATGCTCTTCTAAATTAGATCTGGCCTTTTCAAAAAACACCGCACTGGTTACCGTTTCATCTGTGCCGCCTATGCCGTAGCAATCGCAGGCTAGCATATGCGCTAAATGCGCCTCCTGCGGTTTGGCTGTAAGCGTAGTAAAACATTTAGTATCATAAGCCTGTCTAAAACATCGTGCTTTACCGGTCATATTTACGCATCTGATCTCGCACGATTGTTTAAGGCCGAAATGCTTGGTTAGATATTCCCTGAAAGCAAGTTTTTCTCCGTCAGCATTAATATAGAGCGCATTGCCGGCAGCCTGGTGAATTACTATGGTCGGCTCAAAACCCAGATCTATAAAAGCTATAGTGGCAACATAAAAGTTTTTGTAAGCTGTAAGATAGATTTTACACTCTTTATCGTTGCATAAAACTCTTTGGTCCTCTTCATCAACAATAATAAACTTTTCTTTAGCAATAAAACCACGCTTTATGTCGGTTGACAAACTGCTGAATTCTCTCCCTGAAATATGTTCAAGTTCTTCTAAATATGAATTATCTTCATCTTCACGAAGCTTTACGACATCTGTCGTATCAAGTTCCCCGTTGACAAAAAAAGGAACAAATAAATACATATTGGCTTCTTTAAAATCATCGAGTAGGCAACGCATAAGCGGCGCGCCAGCCTGCTGGTCTTTTGTTTTGGTAAAATTAAAATCTCTTAACAGCTCCTCGCCTATTTCGGTATACGCATAAGCGTACACGTTTTTAATTTGGCTACCCTCTTGAATTTTTTTAGATAAAAAGGCAAATAAGCGAAAAAGAAGGTTTTTGCCAATACCTTTTCTTCTAAATTCATAAGATACAGCAATTGAATGCAAGAATACGTCATTTCCGGCAAAAGAAAAACAGGCATAACCTATAATCTGCGCATCATTTAAAGCCAGAATGTATGACTTATCGTATTCTTTAAATTTTTGGGCGGTATTTTTATCAATATACTCTGCTAAATCAACGGCTAAGATATCAGCCGTAAAATCATCGTCAATTTCATAGTCATATTTATAGACTATAAGCTTATTTTTGTCTTTAGTTTTTGCGATAGCATTTGCCATAGTTATATTATATGCGAAAAATAATTTTTGACAAGGTGTATCATTGCAATTTTTATAATTGGTAAAAGATTTAGACAGACATGTAATTTATATAAAAAGCCGAAGCTACGAACTATTAAAACTATTTAGCACCCAACTAATCAATAAGGCGGTTTAGGGCAGTAAGATAAGCCTTAGCTGATGATACAATAATATCAGTATCGCTACCACGTCCTATATATGTCTTGCCGTCTTTTTCTACTTTTATAAGCACTTCACCTAAAGCATCAATACCTTCGGTCACTGAGTTTACTGAAAACTCAGTAAGAGTGCTTGGCGTCTTAAGCATGCTGTCTATACATTTGCATACAGCATCTACCGGGCCCGTGCCCATAGCGGCTGCTCGTATAGTCTGCCCTTGTGGGGTAATAAGACCGACCGTAGCAGTAGGCACACCCTTATCTCCGCATGTCACTTGCACAAATTCCAAAGTGTAGGCAGCTGCGACGGTTTTTGGTTCTGCGCCCAGCAAAGACTCAATATCTTTATCGGTAACATCTTTTTTCTTATCGGCTAATTCTTTAAAAGCTGCAAAAGCCCGCAATAATTCTTCTTCACCGATATTTTCGTAGCCCATTTCTAAAAGCCGTTCTTTGAAAGCATGGCGGCCGGATAGCTTACCCAGTACCAGAGCCGTATTGTTAGCGCCGATATCGGCCGGATTCATAATCTCATAAGTAGAGCGCTCTTTAATAATACCATCTTGATGAATGCCGCTTTGATGTCTAAAAGCGTTGTTGCCGACCACAGGTTTATTGGGGGCTAAATTAAAACCCATTAATTTACATACCATACGACTGGTACGGTAGAGCTGAGTAGTATCAATATTGGTTTCTTTATTAAAATAGTCTTTACGTGTTTTGAGAGCCATTACCACTTCTTCCAAAGATGAATTGCCAGCACGCTCACCAATGCCGTTAATAGTGCATTCTACTTGATTGGCCCCGTTTTCAACGGCAGCTAAAGCATTAGCTGTAGCCATACCCAAGTCATTATGGCAATGCACTGAAATATTTACCTTATCGGCTCCAGGTACATTTTGACGAATGCTTTTTATAAAACAGCCGTATTCGCTGGGAATAGCATAACCCAAAGTGTCGGGGATGTTTAAGGTAGTAGCCCCGCATTTAACGGCTATTTCCAACATACGATAAACATACTCCCAGTCCGACCTAGTGGAATCCATCGGCGAAAACTCAACATTTTTAGTGTATGAAGCAGCACGAGCCACCATTTCTTCTACTATCTTAAGCACATCTTCTCTAGTCTTTTGTAGTTGATATTTAATGTGTATATCCGATGAAGAAATAAAAGTGTGTATACGCGGATTCTTGGCGTGCTTAATAGCCTGCCAAGCAGTATCTATATCACGGCCGATAGCTCTAGCCAAAGCACAAACAGAAGCGTTCTCTGTCTGCGAAGCAATAGCGCAAACAGCTTCAAAATCTCCTGGGGAGGCGGCCGGAAAACCGGCTTCAATAACGTCCACGCGAAGGTTATCAAGTTGACGTGCCAGCTCAAGTTTCTCGCTTGTGTTCAGAGCGGTACCAGCCGCTTGTTCACCATCGCGCAGCGTTGTGTCAAAAATAATAATCTTATTGTCCATGACGCACCTTCCTTTTATTATTTTGCTATTTCCGTACGGTAACACTTACGTCTAGATTACGGTACGATAAGTCATTTTTCTGAAGTGTAAAATTGGCCATGTAAATTGTTTAACGTTTAGAGTGTCTAACCACGTAGAATAGCAATCGTGCCTGTCATATTGAGTTCTTTAACACCGTAAGGACGTAAAAGATTATATAACGATTCTATTTTATCATCATCACCGGTAATTTCCACCGTCAATGAATCTGATGCCACATCAACAGTCTTAGCTCTAAAGACATTGATTATCTGCATAATTTCCGAACGGGTAGCCGCAGTTGAATTCACCTTAATGAGAGCCAACTCACGCACAATTGAGCGTGGACCGGTAACATCGGTCACTTTGATAACATCAATTACTTTATCCATTTGCTTGCGCAGTTGCTCTATTTGCTCATCGGTACCCAGAACACATATAGTCATACGCGCTAGATGTTCCTGCTCGCTGCGACCCACAGCTATACTTTCAATATTGAAACCGCGGCGGCGAAATAGGCTGGACATACGGTTTAACACACCCGGTTTATTTTCTACCAGTGCCACCAGTATATGTTTTTTAACGGCAGCCATATTAGTAGCCCTCCTCTCTATTGATTAAAGTATCACATAGCGCTGCTCCCGGAGGGATCATAGGAAAGACATTTTCCTCTCGCTCCACATGGAAATCGATTAAAAAAGGCCCTTTGGTCGATAAAGCTTTAATAATGGCTGCCTCAACATCAGCTTTCTTTTCAACTTTAATTGACGGAATATTGTAGGCTTCAGCTATTTTGCCAAAATCAGGATTGGCTAAAGGAGTAGCCACATATCGGCGATTGTAGAAAAGATCTTGCCACTGGCGCACCATACCTAAATAGTTATTGTTAAATAAGAAAATTTTGATGCCAAGTTGCTCTTGCATAATAGTGCCAAATTCCTGAATGGTCATTTGCAAAGAGCCGTCGCCGGTTATTGATATTACCTCTTTATGGGGGCAGCCAGCTTTAACGCCCATTGCAGCCGGAGTATCAAAGCCCATAGTACCTAAACCACCTGAGGAAATAAAATGACGAGGATACTTGTGAGTAATATCCATAGCCGCCCACATCTGGTGCTGGCCCACACCGGTAACAATAATCGGATTACCATCAGTAAGCCTAGATAAATTGTGCAAAATATACTGCGGCAACAGTTTTTCGCTGCTGTCATAATCGACAAAATATTGTTTTTTCCAGCCTTTAAGAGTATTTATCCATTCGTCATGTTTAGCTTCAGCTGTTTCTTCATTTAAAACTAATAGCACTTGTTTTATATTACCCACTATAGGCACATCAACTTTGACGTTTTTACCTATCTCCGCCGGGTCAACATCTATATGAATAACTTTAGCGTTGGGAGCAAAACCGGTCAGTTTGGAAGTAGCTCTATCATCAAAACGCATGCCGATAGCCACCAGCAGATCAGATTCTAAGACAGCTTTATTGCCCCAGGCAGTGCCGTGCATGCCCAGCATGCCGAAAGATAACTCATTATCTTCAGGGAAAGCACCTTTGCCTAATAAAGTAGTAACCACCGGCATCTGCGTTTTCTCCGCTAATTCTTTTAACAATTCAGCCGAGTTGGAGCCGATAACGCCGTTACCAGCCACAATAACTGGTTTTTGGCTCTTGGCAATTAAGGCAGCAGCTTTCTTTATCTGGTATGGATTACCTTTAACGGTTGGCTTATAGCCTTGTAAATCCACATTATCAGGATAAGAAAAATCGCAGGCATCGGTAAAAACATCTTTAGGAATATCTATAAGCACCGGACCAGGCCGGCCGCTAGATGCTATATAGAAAGCTTCTTTAATAGTTTTGGCTAAATCGCGCACATCTAACACTAAATAATTATGTTTAGTGACCGGTAAGGTAATACCGGTAATATCCACTTCTTGGAAGAAGTCAGTGCCGATGCCGCTACGTACTACCTGTCCAGTAAAAAATACAGTAGGGATAGAATCGGCAAAAGCTGTGGCGATGCCGGTTACCAAGTTGGTAGCACCGGGGCCGCTAGTGGCAAAAGCTACGCCGGTTTTGCCGGTAGCTCTGGCATAACCGTCGGCAGCATGGGCCGCCCCCTGCTCGTGACGCACTAAAATATGATGGATATCCGGATAATTGGGTAATTCGTCATAAAGAGGAATGACCACTCCGCCGGGGTAACCAAATACGGTATCCACGCCTTCGTGGCGTAAACACTCGTAAACAATTTGCGCACCGTTTAATTTCATGGTAGTGTTTTCCTCCTTGTATTTTTATTATTCGGTGAAGACGGCGCCGGTAGAGGCGCTCTGCACCATTTGAGAATAACGTTTTAGATAACCTGTTTTAATCTTGGGTTCAAAAAGTGGTAGCTTTTTGAGTCTTTTAGTTATTTCTTTATCGCTTAGCTCTACGTTTAAGCAATAATTATTAATATCTATGCTTATTATATCGCCTTCCAAAACAGCAGCAATGGGACCACCGCAGGCTGCTTCGGGAGACACATGGCCTATTGAAGCGCCACGGGTAGCACCGCTGAACCGACCATCAGTAACTAGGGCTACCTCTTTACCTAAGCCCATACCGGTAATCATTGAAGTAGGAGTAAGCATCTCACGCATACCGGGACCGCCTTTGGGTCCTTCATAGCGAATAATGATGACATCACCGGCTTTAATCTGACCTTCTTTGATAGCCAAAGTGGCGCTTTCCTCGTCGTTAAATACTCTAGCTGGACCACGGTGTTTTAACATTTCAGATGCCACAGCACTGCGTTTAACCACCGCCCCTTCAGGAGCTAAATTGCCAAACAAAATAGCTAGGCCACCTTTTTGACTGTAAGCATTTTCCTTTTTACGTATAACCACATCATCGGCATCACTAGCTTTTTTGGCAATATCTCCTATTGTTTGTCCACTAACAGTTATGGCGTTTAATTTCAAATGATTTTGACTCTCTTTTATTACGGTACCAATACCGCCGGCATTGTTTAAGTCCTCAATATGGTGTTCACCGGCCGGAGCTAAGTGGCACAAGTTAGGAGTATGGTCACTTATTTCGTTAATACGCGCTAAAGGAAATTCAACACCAGCTTCACTAGCAATAGCTTTTAAGTGCAAAACCGAGTTACTGGAGCCACCTAAAGCCACATCTACGGCAAAAGCATTGTGCACGGCATCGGCAGTAATGATATCACGCGGTTTAAGATTTTCATTTAATAAACTCATAATGCGCCGGCCGGCCTGTCTGGCCAGTTCGTATCTTTGCGGATACACAGCAGGTATGGTGCCGTTACCAGGCAAAGCCATACCCAGTACTTCGGTTAAACAATTCATGGTATTGGCAGTAAACATGCCGCTGCACGAGCCGCAAGAAGGACAGGCGCATTTTTCCAATTGATAAACAGCCTCTTCGCTTATTTTGCCCACAGTATAAGCGCCCACCGCTTCAAATACGCTGTTTAAGTTTAAAGCTTTTTCTGTGCCGTCTATAATCATTTTGCCGGCTAACATAGGACCGCCGGAAACAAAAATAGCCGGAACATTTAAGCGTAAAGCAGCCATCAGCATGCCCGGCACTACTTTGTCGCAGTTGGGTATCAATACCAAAGCGTCAAAAGCGTGAGCCTGAGCCATAATTTCTATGCTGTCGGCAATTAACTCGCGGCTGGCTAAAGAATACTTCATGCCCTGGTGATTCATGGCAATACCATCGCACACAGCTATGGTATTAAATTCAAAAGGTACGCCGCCAGCCTCCAGCACTCCCTCTTTAACGCACTTAGCAATCTCGTTTAAATGTATATGCCCGGGCACAATCTCAGTATAGCTATTGACTATACCTATAAATGGCTTTTTCAAACTTTCGTCATTTAGACCTAAAGCGCGCAAAAGCGAACGGTGGGGGGCACGTTCTATGCCTTTTTTCACTTTATCACTATTCATGGTATTACCTGGTTTTTAACCTAAAATTTTATAGTTTTGCTGCTCTTTGCAAAAAGGCATCGTAAAGACTTTCGGCATTGCCTCTGTAGTAACGGTTATTAGTAAGCATGGTGTCTTCTTCTACATTGTTAAAGAAACGGGTAGCTTCAGCTGCCATTTCAAAAGTAACGGACAGTTCTTTGTAACCGGCAGCAGTTTCCACTTTGCGGATATTATCTTCATTTTCTTTAATACAGACAATATATTTACGGTCGAAAGTTTCCCATTGTTCCAAACATTCGTCTTTAGCCATATTTTTACGACGATGCAGGCGATTGCCCTGCTCGTCCTTTTCGCCCGGATCTAAAGTTAAAGATTCGTTATACCATCTGGAAACTTTAAGCATAGGTACAGCGGTCTTAGCACTTTGCAATATCCAAAAAGCCGGTTCTACACCGCGTAAAAGTAAAGCTGCTTCTACAAAAAATGCGTTGTTGTCCTTGCCTTCCATAGCTGCTAAAGCATCATATACTTTTCTGGCGGCAAGCTCTTCTGTAAAGGAACGATAAAGCTCATAAGAAAAATACTTGTTTAAAGTTTTATGATCAAATTTGACTGATAATATAGCGTTATCGGTCTTAGGAACGCTTACTCGGTAAAATATTTTATCCGGGCTCAGCCAAAGGTCTATACACTGATCATTAGTTACATTAGCCCTTTCCAAAAGCTGAAAACCGAAGCGGTCAGTATCGCCTTTGACAAATTTTAAATTGGGATTATTCCATGCCATTTTTACACCTCAATTTTTATGTAAACTTAATTTTGCTTACTTTTGTGTAGGAAAAACTATATTACATAATACCTTCTACCATACTTATATGTCAAATATTTTTACGTTTATGTTACGTTTGATTGTTAAAGAATAAGCACTCAATTTCTGAGTGCTCTTAACAAAAAATTGTGATAATTTAATCAGTCTTTTAAGGCTTTTTCTATCTCTTCTAAGGGAATAGCACCAGCTCGCACAATTTGTGGTTTGTCTGAACACGTATTTATGACAGTAGAAGGTACACCGCCCGTTACATTTCCCTCGATAATAAAGTCTACTAAGTCGCCAAGTTGTCTCTCTACTTCGGCACTGCTAAAACTGTTGCCTTGCCCACTAATATTGGCCGAGGTGCCTATAATAGGCCCTACGACCTTAATAAGGCTTAAGGCAATATGGCAATTTGGTATGCGTACGGCAATAGTCTGACCTCCGCCGCACACTACAGACGGCACATTGGCCTTTTTACGAAAAATCATAGTAAGTTTACCAGGCCAAAAACGCTCAATTAAACGCAAAATTTGCGGAGTATAATAAACATCGGCCACCTGTTCCAAAGTATCTACGCTATCCACTAAAACCGGTAAGCCTTTATCGTCAGGCCTGCCTTTGATGTCATATACACGCGTCGCAGCTTTTTCGTTAAAAACACTGGCGCCCAAACCGAAAACAGTATCGGTTGGATAAGCACCAACACCGCCGTTTTTTAAGATGGCTACAGCATAATTTATATTATTGGGCGTAATAACCTGCACTTTTATTAAATACCTCTAAATAGAAAATAGACGCCGACGAATGTTTATTTCTTAGGCAGACTAAGCTTGACGAATAGGTGTATTGCCAAACATAACAAAATGATAGATGCTAAAAGCAAAATAATTTGACCCAGAGTAGTATTATTGAAACAAACAATACTATAGATAGAGACTATAAGCAAAGTACTAAAAATCAAATATGCCCAGCTTGTTAAACGTATTAAAGAAGCATTACATTTTTCTCGCCTTGCTTTACTAGTAGTTATAAAGAATGCGCCCCTACCGGTCATCAACATATATAAACCAATAGCCGCTAAAAGTACTAATATTATAATTAGGAAAACTGGCAATATATAATTCATGAAATTCTCGGTATTTTATTGTTTTTCTAGAGATTACACATCATTGATAATTGGGCTAAATAAGTTGGGGCATTGGAACAGTATGCCTGTTCCAATGCCCCAACTTTCATTAAAATCTTATTTGGATTCTTTAAGCCAGGGCATCATTTCGCGCAATTGTGCGCCAACCTCTTCAATAAGATGTTCGCTTTCCATCTTCTTGAGAGCGTTGTACACCGGACGTCCCGCCTGATTTTCCAAAATCCACTCGCGGGCAAAGCGGCCGTCCTGAATTTCGGCAAGAATTTCAGCCATTTCGTCATATACATCATCGCTGACTATACGCGGACCACGTGTGTAATCACCGTATTTAGCAGTATCTGAAATAGAATTACGCATATATGAAATACCGCCTTTGTAGATTAGATCTACAATCAGTTTCAGCTCATGCAGACATTCAAAATAAGCTATCTCCGGTTGGTACCCAGCCTCTACTAGTGTTTCAAAACCGGCTTTGACAAGAGCAGTGGCACCGCCGCACAGCACAGCTTGCTCGCCGAAGAGATCAGTTTCAGTTTCTTCACCAAAGGTAGTTTCTAATATGCCAGCACGAGATGAGCCTATGCCTTTAGCATAAGCTAAAGCAACCTGCTGTGCTTTACCAGTGGCATCTTGATGTACAGCAATGAGAGCAGGTACACCATTGCCTTGCGTATATACCTCGCGCACCATTTTTCCGGGTCCTTTAGGTGCAATCATAGCCACATCCACATCTGCAGGCACCACAATCTGACCGTAGTGAATATTAAATCCGTGAGCAAACAGCAGCAATTTTCCGGCTGTTAGATTAGGGGCAATATCCTCTTTATAGATTTTAGCCTGTGCTGTATCAGGAGCCAGCATAACAATAACGTCGGCTTTTTTAGCTAATTCAGCGGCAGCCATGACGTTAAAACCGTCAGCCTGCACTTTTTGTACTAACTCAGCCCTTTCGGCGATGATAACGTTGAGTCCGCTGTCACGTAAATTGAGAGCTTGTGCACAACCTTGGCTACCATAACCTAAAATGCCGATAGTTTTGTCTTTGATAGCTGCCAGATTACAATCCTTATCGTAATAAATGATTGCCATTTTCCTTTTTTACTCCTCTATTTTTTAAACAATTGATTTAATAATTACTATTTTAACAATGTAAAACTGTAAAAATGTTTATTGGCTGGCATGCGTGTAACAAATTATTTTTTATTCGGCTTATCACGCTATTACAGATATACGATACCCGACCGGACCAAAACATCTTAGTGTAGCATGAATACATTTTTTATTGTAAAACAGTTCAATATATTCAAACAAATTTTGTTTATTTATTCTATATTAGCATACTCTTTTTGATAAATACATTCTACTTATAACAGGCTTTTTATCGCGCTTTGTGTTCCATACAACTGCCAAAGTCTCTACCATTCTTATAAAACAGCAAATTCTATACAATAGGCGGGCATTGGCTTTTTTTAAGTTTTATTAACGGTTTTTTGCTGCTTCGTTTTCGTCTTCCATCTCTTGTTCTTCTACGGCTCTGTTATATATGAATTTAATTCTGCCGGCCACCCATGCCGTAATAAGCAGGCCGATAAAGAAAATCCAAGGAACATTATGTCCATAACCTAAAGCACCGCAAACAATCATAACTGCACCTACAAATAAGATGTCAAATAAACTAGCTGTAAAGTTAAGGTTTTTCTTGCGTTTTGATTTTGTTATATTCTTATTTTCCATAGTAAGCCCCCATCCTCCCATTCTATATTTTATTTGGCCCGATATTTTTGTCTGCTCCAACAACAGTATTTTACGATACTTTTATAGCATAAACAAACTAATTGTTTTATAATAAATAGCAAATTTATATATAAGAATTGTGAAAATATTATGACAGAAGATGAAAAAGAGCTAAACGAGGCTACAATTTTACGTTTCGGTGCTTCAGGAGATGTGGAAGTTTCAACTTACCTTGAAGAAGCTACCGAAGCTTTAGGCAAAGAAAAGACCGCTACCGAAACCGGTGTATCGGGAGCATTGCGCGAAACTATTATCATTATAGATATGGGTTCACAAACTACTCAGCTTATCGCTCGCCGTATACGCGAATTAAACGTTTACTGCGAACTTATTTCTTATAAAACCAAATGGGACGAAATCAAAAATTTAAACCCGCGTGGTTTTATTCTCTCCGGTGGCCCCAATAGCGTTTATGATGAAAATGCTCCCTTGCCACCGGCTTACGTATATGAAAGCGGATTGCCTGTTTTAGGTATATGCTACGGAATGCAGTCTATCGCACACCAACTGGGTGGAGTAGTCTCGCCCAGTAATGAACGTGAATACGGACATGCCGTCTTGATACTTACCGAAGAACAATCTTCTTTATTTAAGAATGTAGACACCACTACTCCGGTATGGATGAGTCACGGAGATAAAATTACCAAAATGCCGCCTGATTTTAAATCGTTAGCTTATACCGAAAATACGCCGATAGCCGCTATGGGTTTAAACAACAAGATTTTCGGCATCCAGTTCCATCCCGAAGTGATGCATACCGCTCAAGGCAAGCAAATGCTTAAAAACTTTGTCTATGATATTTGCCATTGTAACGGCACTTGGACCATGGATAATTTTATTAAGGAATCCATCGCTAAAATAAAAGAGCAAGTTGGGAGCGGTCGTGTGCTTTCGGCTATTTCCGGCGGCGTGGATAGCTCAGTAGTATCTACTCTTATACATAGAGCTATCGGCAACCAACTGACCTGTGTTTTTGTCAACAACGGCCTTTTGCGCAAAGAAGAGGCTGAGCGCACTATTAAAGTTTTTAGAGAAAAGCTAGGCATTAAAGTAAATTATGTGGATGCTTCTGAGCGTTTTTTAAGTGCCATCAAAGGAGTGACCGACCCCGAGCAAAAACGCAAAATTATCGGTCATACTTTTATAGAAGTCTTTGAAGAAGAATCGCAAAAACTGGGCGACGTAGACTTTTTAGCTCAGGGTACTTTATACCCCGATGTAATCGAAAGCGTCTCTTCAGTTTCCAATATATCTTCTGTTATCAAAACCCATCACAATGTGGGCGGCCTGCCTAAATATATGAAATTTAAGCTTCTGGAACCTATGCGCTACCTGTTCAAAGACGAAGTACGCAAACTGGGTAGTGAACTGGGTCTAGAAGAGGACTTAGTGTGGCGCCAACCTTTCCCCGGACCAGGCCTAGCCATACGTTGTATTGGTGAAGTAACCAAAGAGCGTTTAGATATTTTAAGAAACGCCGATTGGGTAGTGATGGATGAAATTAAAAAAGCCAAGCTCTACAGAGAAATGTGGCAGACTTTTGCTGTACTTACCGATACCAAGTCAGTAGGCGTGATGGGCGATTTTCGTACTTATTCATATGCGCTGGCCATCCGTGCCGTCACTTCTTCTGATGCTATGACGGCTGACTGGGCACGTTTACCATATGATCTTTTAGCTAAAATATCCAATCGTATAGTTAACGAAGTGCGCGGCATCAACCGTATAGTCTATGACATTACCAGTAAACCTCCGGGAACTATTGAGTGGGAGTAAATAAATCAATTCTGAAAGGTTTGTAAAATCAAGGGTTTTCAGAAATCAAAGCAGCCAATAATACTGTTTTGATACTACGGATTATTTCCGAATAGTCTAGCTGGTATTGATAAAAACACTCATTAGAACTTCTCCATTCGTTGAAAGTAAATATAATTACTTAGGAGTTAAACGAATCATTGAAACTAAAAACAAAAATCCAAAAATGTGTTCTTAACGTTTTTTCATTATGTGATTAAAAAGTAAAGCAACTAGAAGAATAAAAACATTACTATCACAAGGTGGATGAATATGACAGAGCGATATAAGGATTTAATACTACTGCATTCTAATGATCTGCATGGCGATTTCTTATCCGAACAGGTAGATAAAAATCTGCTAGGCGGCATCTCTATGCTTTCCGGTTATGTATCAAAGGTAAGAGACCAAAATCCCCATACCATATACTGTATTTCAGGCGACATGTTGCAAGGTTCGCTAATTGATGCCGAATTTAAAGGCATCTCGACCATTGAAATTATGAACATTCTAAATCCTGACATCGCATCACTAGGTAATCACGAGACCGATTACGGGCTGGCCCATTTGCTTTTTTTGGAACGTTGTGCCAAATTCCCCATTGTTAATGCTAATCTGTTCATCAAAAACCCCTATACCCGTCTGTTCAACTCACATAAAATCATAGAGATTAACGATATGCGAGTGTTGTTTATCGGCATCATAACTAAAGAAGTAATGAGCAATATACGTTTAGATAAGCTACTGGGAAGTTTAGTAGATGTAGAGGATGCTGCTCGCGAAATCGGCCATATTTGCAATGCCTACCATAACGTGGATATTGACTTCACCGTGCTGTTGACTCATATCGGTTTTGAAGATGACAAGCGTTTGGCCGCTTTGCTTGACCCAGACTGGGGTGTTGATGTTATTATCGGCGGCCACAGTCATACTGTTTTGGAAGAGCCTGCTAAAGTTAATGATGTCTTAATTGTTCAAGCCGGCGTAGGTACTATGCAGATAGGCCGTTTTGATATTGTGGTTGATACCGATACTAATTCGGTGCACAGTTACAATTGGCAGTTAGTGCCTATTAACAGCCAAAACTGCCCGCGCGACCAGCAATTAGAGGAGACTATTGCAAGATTTAAGCAGCATATTGATGAAAAATATGAATGCATATTATGTAAATTTAACAGCCAACTTACCCATCCCAACCGCTACCAAGAAACAGAATTGGGAAATCTGATGTGTGATGCTCTTAAGGACATTTTAGGGGTAGACTTAATGATTCTTGGTTCAGGTTCAATACGTAAAGAAAAGATGGGCCCGTTATTTACCTACGGCAACCTGTTGGAGCTTATGCCGTATGATGACCGAGTACTGGGACTAAGAATCAGCGGTGCGCAGTTGCGACGCATGCTAGCTCATATGCTGCGGGAAGAAACAATAAATTACGGACAAGGTGAATTTTACCAATTCTCCCGTGATTTATGTGTGGTTTACAACCGCACTACTAAGTGCTTTGAGCGATTTGAATATAACAGTCAGCCTTTGAAGGATAGTGATGTGTTGCATGTGGGATTACAGGAATATCACTATAAGAATTTTGAGAATTTCTTTAATATGTCTTTAGACGAACTTGAGGATGGCAAGGGTAAGGTGGTCACTACTTCCCTGCGAGACGCCCTGCATGAATATTTTGCTACAGCACGCCAGCTTGACGCACAGGTAGAGGGACGCTTGGCAGTTTATTAAAGTTTGAAAATATTTAATAAGTTAGTATAATCATCAAGAATAAGGAGTTCTCTTTTGAAAGTTTTAGTAATTGGCAGCGGCGGCAGAGAGCATGCTTTAGCTTGGAAGCTTGCGCAGAGCGGCAAGGTGACCGAGATATTTATTGCCCCCGGCAACGCTGGTACGGCTCAGATTGGCCAAAATGTAGATATTGCAGCTGATGATGTGCTAGCACTGTTAGAGTTTGCTAAAACCAACAATATAGACTTGACAGTGGGCGGCTCGGAAGCTGCTATCACGCGCGGTATTGCCGATACTTTTAAACAACAGGGCCTGTTGATTTTTGCTCCCTCTAAAGCAGCATCTGAAATTGAAAGCAGCAAGATATTTGCCAAGAATCTAATGAAAAAATATGATATTCCCTGCGCCAAAAGTCAATCCTTTGATGAATACCAACGGGCCAAAGCCTATTTACAGGAACAAAGTCTGCCCATAGTAGTTAAGGCCGACGGCTTAGCCGCCGGTAAAGGCGTGGTAGTGGCGCAAACGATGGCTGAAGCCCAAAAAGCTTTAGCAGATATGATGGTTAATAGTATTTTTGGAACAGCCGGCCATAAAGTGCTAATAGAAGAATGCCTAAGCGGCCCAGAAATGAGTTTTTTTGCCTTTGTGGACGGCAATCAAGTGGTGCCTTTGGCTTCAGCCTGCGACTATAAACGCATCTTTGATAATAACCAAGGCCCTAACACCGGTGGTATGGGTTCTTACAGTCCGCCGATTTTTATCACCGAAGAATTAAAAGATTATATTCTTAAGCAAATCGTGCAGCCTGTAGCTGAGGCTTTAGTAAATGAGAAATGCCCTTATCAAGGTATGCTGTATACCGGACTAATGATTACCCCCGACGGCCCTAAAGTGCTGGAATTTAACGCCCGTTTTGGCGACCCAGAAACACAAGTGCTTTTACCGCTTTTAGACAGTGACTTATTTGATATTTTTTATGCTATTGCCCGTGGTATGTTTAAAGACACCGCCATAACAGTATCCGATGATGCTTGCGTGGGTGTAGTAATGGCTGCTAAAGGCTACCCGTCAAACCCTCAAAAAGGGCAAATAATACACGGCATAGAAGAAGTTGACTATGATGTAAATGTTTTCCATGCCGGCACTAAAAACTGCAGTGGCCGTTTTATAACCAACGGCGGCCGCGTGCTAATTGTGTGCGCCAGGGGGCGCAATTTAGAAGAAGCACGCACCAAAGTATATGAGAATATCGCTAAAATTAGTTTTGATGGTGCTCATTACCGAAAAGATATTGCCTTCTTTGCAAACAATAAAAAGGAGAATGAAAATAATGGCTAAAGTAGCTGTAGTATGCGGTTCGTCTTCCGATCAAAGTTATGCGGATATTTGCACCGAAGTACTGGCCCAAATGGGTATTTCTTTTGAAACCAATGTTATTTCGGCTCATCGTAACCCCGATAAAATACGCACCTTTGCCACCAATTTAAAAGAAAAGGGCTTTGACGTAGTTATAGCTATGGCCGGCATGGCCGCTCATTTACCGGGCGTAGTGGCCTCTATGACCACTATACCTGTTATCGGCGTGCCACTACCCGGCAGTGCTTTAAACGGGCAGGACGCTCTCTACGCTATTGTACAAATGCCCGGTGGTATACCAGTAGCGACCATGGCTATCGGTAATGCCGGTGCCAAAAACGCTGCTTATTTGGCTGCACAAATTATCGGTTTAAACGATCATGATGTGCGTCAAAATTATGAAAACTACAGAGCTTCTCTCTAAGTATTTAGGAGTAAAGATATTATGTTAAAACGTTATTCCCGTCCCGTAATGGAACAAATTTGGAGCGATGAAAATAAGTTTCAGATATGGCTGGACATAGAAATTGCCGCCTGTGAAGGCTGGGCCAAAATGGGAAATATATCTGCAGAAGATATGATTAAAATACGCCAAGCTAAATTTAATTTTGCCCGTATGAATGAAATATTACAGGAAACCCATCATGATGTAACAGCCTTTTTAGGTTCAGTATATGAAAGTTTAGGACCCGAAAGTCGCTTTCTACATATGGGTATGACTTCATCCGATGTTATGGACACTTCTCTTTCTATTCAATGTAAGCAGGCCGCTGATGTACTGCTTAGGGACGTTGACGAACTTATAGCGGCTATTGAGGACCGAGCATTGGAGCATAAATACACTGTTATGGCAGGCCGTTCTCACGGCATTCATGCCGAGCCCATTTCTTTCGGCCTTAAAATGGCTATATGGTTGGAAGAAACAAAACGCAACAAAAAGCGTTTGGAAGAAGCTAAGGAGGTAATTTCGGTTGGCCAACTAAGCGGACCGGTAGGTACTTTTGCCACTATCCCACCGCAAATTGAAGAAGTGGCCTGTTGTAAGTTAGGTTTAAAACCAGCCCCGGTTTCCAGTCAGATAATTCAAAGAGACCGACACGCCCAGTTTTTAACGACCTTAGCGCTTATAGCCTGTTCACTAGAAAAATTTGCTACTGAAATACGCCTCCTACAAAAGACAGAGACACGTGAAGTTGAAGAACCTTTTGAAAAAGGTCAAACGGGCTCTTCTTCCATGCCGCATAAACGCAACCCTGAATTATGTGAGCGTATATGCGGTTTAGCCAGAGTAATACGCAGCTACAGCTTAACAGGCATGGAAAATGTAGCTCTGTGGCATGAGCGCGATATTTCTCATTCTTCTACCGAACGCATTACCATACCGGACGCCACTACCCTGTTAGACTACATGCTTTCCTTATTTACTAAAATTGTCAGCGGAATGTATATCTATCCTGAACGCATGCAGCAAAACTTGAATATTACTAACGGCCTTATTTTCTCTCAACGCGTCATGCTGGCTATGATAGATAAAGGCTTAGAGCGCAATACTGCTTATAAAATAGTGCAACGTAATGCTATGAAATGCTGGGAAACTAAACAAGCTTATAAAGACTTGCTGTCAGCAGATCAGGAGGTAGCAGCAGTACTTTCAGAAGAAGAGATAGATGAGATATTTGATACTAAAGCTTATATTCAATACGTAGACTATATCTTTAACCGCATAGGCTTAGGTAATAAGACATGGATAACACGCCAAAGAAACGTGGAAGGCTTAGCCCCTCGTTCAATATAAATATTTAGAGAAAGAAGACGATGAACTGTAATTGTCAAAATAAAGAACCCCTTTTGCAAACTAACTTGCCTTTACCTGCCTTTATCAAAGGTAAAGTGCGCGATACTTATGATCTAGGAGACTATCTTTTAATAGTGGTTACAGACCGCATATCGGCTTTTGATGTAGTATTGCCATGTGGCATTGAAGACAAAGGCGAAGTGTTAAACCGCATATCGGCCTTTTGGTTTGATAAAACTAAAGACATTGTGCAAAACCATATGGTGGAGCTTTTGGAAAAACCGGAAGACTTAGCTAAATACTTGCCTCAAAACAAAAAAATTACTGAATATCCTTGCTGGTTAGCCGGCCGCAGTATGATAGTAAAGAAAGTACAGCGTATTACTGTAGAATGTATTGCCCGCGGCTATATATCAGGCTCAGCCTGGAAAGAATATAAAAAAGACGGCACAGCCTGCGGCATCAAATTGCCCGACGGTTTAATTGAAAGCCAGCAGTTGCCGCAAGTGCTCTTTACACCCACCACTAAAGGAGACAACGGAGAACATGACGTAAATATGAGCTATGAAGACGTGGTGAAAACTGTAGGTGATCAAAGAGCCCAAGAACTTAAAGATACCACCGTTAAACTTTATCAGGCTGCCAGTAACTATGCGCGTACTAAAGGTTTTATTATCGCCGACACAAAATTTGAATTTGGTATTGATAAAGACAGCCGGTTGGTACTTATTGACGAAGCACTCACTCCAGATTCTTCGCGTTTTTGGGATATGTCCAATTACCAAGCCGGCCGTTCGCAAGATTCATACGACAAGCAGCCCGTCCGCGACTATTTGGAGACTTTACACTGGGATAAAAGCTACCCTGGACCATGTCTGCCGCAAGAAGTTCAGGAAAAAGCCACCCAGCGTTATCGTACTGCTTACGAACGATTAACAAAATAAAAACTTAGCATAATGTAAAGTTGAATTATGAATAGTATTATAATACGGCCAAATGTAGGTGCTGTCAACCTACATTTGGCCGTATTATCTTTTTATGAAACCGAAGACATCCGTCAATGCACCCTACTGAACAAATATTGACGCAAACCAGTTATTTCATAAAATAAGCCAGCGCCATAATATTGGGACCGCCGTGCGTGCCCACAGTAGCGCCTATGGAAACAGGAACGTATTTTTGAATATTAAGACCCTCACAGAGAGTATCTTCTAGTTCTTTTAATAAACTACTGTTGTTAGAATAGCCCAAAGCTACAGGTAAGTTTACATCAATGCCGTCAGCTAAAGCTTTTTCTTTAATCCATTGTAAAGATTTGCTATTGCCGCGTGCTTTTCGCGCCATAAGCACCTTGCCGTCGCTCACCGTGACTACCGGCTTAACATTTAAAAGCGTGCCCAGCACAGCACCTGCGGTAGACAGGCGACCGCCTTTCTTCAAATATTTAAGAGTATCAACTTTAGCATAAAGACGTATTTTGTCTTTTTGTTCTTCTAGTTTCTCATATATTTCTTTGGCACTGTAACCCTGAGCACGCAGGTTAATAGCTTGTTGCACCAACACAGTCAAGCCAAGAGTTACTGTACGCGAATCGATAACATAAATATTATCTTTACCTAGCTCACTTCTAGCTAAAGACGCTGAAGCAAAAGTGCCAGAAAGATCAGAGGAGATAAAAATACCCAGTACATCATCTCCTTTCCCGCTCATTTCATTAAAGACTGCTTTAAAAGCGGTAGCAGATATTTGTGAAGTGGTAGGCACTGAATAGCTATGACATAATTTCTCATAAAACTCTTCATTGGTAAGATTTACGCCGTCTATATAAGATTCATCGCCAAAATGAACGGTAAGAGGCATCACCGTCAGATGCGGGGTATTTTTAAGATATAAAGGTAAGTCTGCGGTACTATCAGTAATAATTTGCAAAGTCAAAATGTTACTCCTGTTATTAATTTTTATTTTTCTTGATATTGGCGCTGGCTGTCACAAAAAAATCTTTTAAAGTTATTAAAGCTTTAGCCACCGTGCTGATTTCTTCTTCATTTAAACTATCGGAAATGATTTTCATCATACCATGATGAAAATCATTATGATACATCTGAGCTTCTTGGGCTAAATGGGTTGGGAATATACGCACCAGACGTTTGTCGTCAGAGCATTTTAGACGCGCAAGATAACCTTTACTTTCCAAAGTAGTCACCGACACAGTTAGTGAACCCGTGGTAATATTGAGCATCTTAGCTATGTCACTCATAGTATTTTTGCCTTGTTGCAAGCCTTTAAAAACCGCCCCTATCAGGTGGAATTCTTTGGATGAGATTTTGCCGTCAGCATAAGCACTTAAAGCATCTTCTTCTAAAGCCAAAATTTGATAGAAAACCTCCACTAAAAAACTGTTTAATATATTGCGGTCAGTATTGATAATATTGCTGTCTATTTTTAAATCTCCGTGTCTTTTTATTTTGAACTTCAAAATATTGAGACATAAGCATAGCAAAGAACTGGGGTATTTGTAAAGTATTTGGATGTTAAAAATATTTTTGAGTACAACACTATGTGCTATGATATAAATATCAAAATAAAAATAATAAGGTGTTATGAGTTAATGGCAAAATACAATAGATTTATCAAAATTTACGGTGCTACTTTCAACGAACAAATTTGGGTAGACCGCGAAACAGGTGTAAATTATTTAGTTATGCAAAGCGGCGTCTGTCCATTGATAGATGCTTGCGGAAAACCCATTATTACTCCACAAAATGAACTACCGGCTACAGATTGATACTGGTTACTTTAATAATATATTTGCTTATTTTAGTATTCAAAAATATATAAAAACAGAATAAAAATTGACAATAAAACATGCTGATTAAAAACAGATATTAAGAGTGAGGATGTATGATTATCGAAGGATTTCTCAAAGTACTCGGGATAGTAGCTGTGTTATTTTTAGCCATTTTTATAGTATTGCCACCATATATGGCATATGGTAAAAAGAACGATAATTACCTGAATGACTATCAAAATCTGCCTATTACCATTGAAGCCAGGGGGTTGCGTTTAGAAAAAGATTCTAAAAATGAACCGCTAGTTTATTTAGATATAGAAATCACAAACAACAGTAAAAAAACTATTAACGCTATAGATATTTGTATCTCGTATACTCTATATACAATATATCCAAACGGCGAAGAAGGTTTCTTTAAACAAGTAACGTTTCTTGATACTAAACCAATGTGGAAAGGAATTAAGTTTATTGGCGGCTACAGCACCACTACGGTAGGTATGCAGCTAGAGATAACCAATAATGATTTTTTTGGCTTTAATAATGAAGATTACTATTTGCATTTAATAGATAATATTAGTAAAGTTGAATGTGAATTATATATCACATGGATTAGATATGCTTGGTACGTAAAGCCATGGGGCAATGGATATATAGACTACTTAGACGCTATTGAAAATGCCCCTAAGATTGACATTTCAACTCAAATGATAACTTAATGTATGCAATAAATAAACTAAAACCGCTAATATATAAGACTTGCCGCAGTATACATATATATGATTAGTGTAAATTAACCCATAAACTCTTTGGTAGAAGGACTTTGTCCTGCCCTTCTGGCATCTATCCAAGTTGCGTGGTCCAAAGCTCTGCCTAAAGCTTTAAATAAGCTTTCGCATTTATGATGGTCGTTTTCACCATAGTTAACATGAGCATGTAAAGTAATGCGACTTTCGGTAGCAAAGGCCTCCAAAAAATGACGCACCATATCGGCCGGAAAACCGAACATATCATTACCGCTAAATTCAGCATCTATAAAGAAATAAGGACGGCCTGAGACATCTATAAAAACTGAAGATAAGGCTTCGTCCATTGGTACGGCGGCTTCACCCATACGCGATAAACCTTTTTTATCACTCAAAGCCTGATTAAAGGCCTGCCCCAAAGCTATGCCTACATCTTCTACCAAATGATGCACATCATCGCCAGTAGCGTTAAGAGTGATATCAAATAAGCCATGTTTAGCAAAAGAAGCAAGCATGTGATCAAACAGTCTCTGGCCGGTAGTTATATCGACTTGTCCGCTGCCATCAATGTTTATTGACACATTTACATTAGTTTCAGCAGTTTGTCTTTTTATTTGGGCTTTTCTCATTTTTATACCTCAATAGATATTTCTTTTAAAGCAGACACTACTATATCGTTTTCTTCAGGCGTACCCAAAGTGATACGCAAGTAATCTTTTAATACAGGGTCTTTGCCGTAATACCTAATTATTATACCACGCTCTTTTAGTTTTCGGTCGACTAGAGCAGCCTTGCCGTCTTTTACCTGACATAGGAAAAAATTGGTTTCTGATGGCAATACGCGGCTGAACATAGGCACTTGCTTAAGCATCAGTGCCACACGTTCTCGTTCCGCCAAAGTATTATTTAAAAACTCCTCGGCCGTTTGCAAATTTTGTAAAACAGCCATTACTGCTACTTGCGTAGCTATACTCATCACATACGGTAGGCGTACTGCCATAAACAAGTTTATGATATCGGGATGGGCAATAGCATATCCTGCGCGCAGGCCGGCCAGACCTGCCCATTTACTAAAAGTACGCATAATTATCATATTAGGATAATCTTTTAGGTAAGGCAGCATGCCTTGCCCACCAAATTCAATATAAGCTTCATCCACTACTACTATGACACCGCTATCCAGAAGGCGTACGATGTCTTTTGACGGCGTAGAATTGCCAGTAGGGTTATTGGGTGTAGCCAAGAAAATAAGCTTGGTTTTGGGCGTTACAGCTTGTAAAACACCGTCTACATCCAACGCAAAATCATCAAAACGCGGCACCTCTACCAGCGTACCTTCAGATAGCAAGGTGCTGGTTTTAAATAATTCAAAGGTAGGCGGACAATTAATTACATGATCGCCTTTCTCCACAAATACACGGCAGATAAGATCTATCAATTGATTGCTGCCGTTGGAAGCAATGATATTTTCTTTGGGTGCGCCGCAATATTTACCGATAGCTTCTCTTAATTTAGTTTGCAAGGCATCAGAGTATATATGATACTCTTTAAAATCCGTAAGAGCTTCTGCCACACAGGGCGGACAGCCGTAGGCACACTCATTCTGATCAAGTTTAATAATACGCTTGTTTCCTTTTTCCTCAGGTATGGGCGGAACATATGCTGCCAAAGTCAAAAAATGCGGCCTGGCTAATTTTAAAACATCTTTTTTCATTTCTTTTGTGCTCTGTCTTTTCTTATAGCAGCAGCATAAGCATGGGCGGCTAAACCCTCAGATTTAGCTATACTCTCCACCGTAGGAGCAAGCTCGCTTATTTCTTTGTCTTTTAAACAAACAACATCAGTTATTTTCATAAAGTGATTGATATTAAGAGGCGAATAAAAACGGGCTGAGCCACCAGTAGGTAAAGCATGGCTGGGGCCTACCACATAATCACCAAACTCTACTCCAGTATTGGCTCCCACAAACACACAGCCGGCATTTTTAATATCTTTAACGTAGTTTTGGGCATCTTTAAACATTAAACACAGGTGCTCAGCAGCGTACATATTAGCTAACTCAATAGCCTGTTGCATATTGGCCACCACGCCGAAACAGCCGTTGTTTTGCAAAGACTGTTGTATAGTGCTTTTTCTTAAAGAGTTTTGCCACTGCAGTTGCAGCTGCTCCATTACCTGTTCATAATAACTGTCACTGGTGGTGATAAATACGCTTTGCGCCAAGGGGTCATGCTCAGCTTGCGCCAGTATTTCAGAAGCCACCAAAACAGCATCGGCTGTCTGGTCAGCTATAATCATAGCTTCAGATGGTCCCTGCAGGCCGTCTATATTGACGGCACCGTAGACTGCTTTTTTAGCTAAAGTAACATATATATTGCCGGGACCGCATATAACATCAGCTTTGGGTAAGCTTTCAGTACCAAAAGCAACAGCAGCAATGCCTTGAGCACCACCTACCGCAAACACTCTGTCTACACCGGCTATAGAAGCTGCTGCCAGCGTCACCGCTGTCACGCCGCCGTTATCTGACGGCGGAGTAAGCAATATTACTTCCTTAACACCGGCTACTCTAGCCAGAGTAGCTGTCATTAGTACTGAGGAAGGATAAAAAGCACGTCCGCCGGGGGCGTAAACTGCTGCTACATCCACGGGCAGTAATTTCTGAACACCGCCCATATCTTGAATAGCTTTTTTGAGACCTGCTAATTGCTTTTGGTGATATTTTTTAATGCGCTCATAAGCTTTTTGCATAGCCTTAAGCAGATCGTTATCCACCTGTTTAAAAGCTTGTTTAATTTGCTGTTTACTTACCTCTAAAGATTTTAAAGACACTTTATCAAAGAGTAAAGTATATTCCTTAACAGCCTTGTCGCCGCGCGCCTTAACATCAAAAACAATCTCTCTTACGGCCTGCTCTTTAACAGCCACTTCGGGAGTAAAAAAATAATCCTGTTTGCGACGATTAAGTTTTTCTTTTAAAGAGGTAAAACCATTAATTTTGTTTATATTCATTTTCTTTCTCTAAAGCTATTTTTAGTCTGCCTACTATATCGTCTATCATAGCCTTTTTATCGGGACTTTTAAGGCTGGCTTCATTAGCGATAATACAAGCCGTAGACTCAAAAATAGTCTCAATAATCTTTAGATTATTACGTTTAATAGTACCGCCGGTTTCGGTGTTTTCTACCATAACATCAGCATCATCTGGTAAAAAGGCCTCGGTAGCACCCCAAGTGGGAATAATACGATAGTTGCCAAAACGCATACGGCTAGCATAATCATCGGCTACTGCCGTATACTCACTGCAAATACGCACGCCTTTATTCCGGAAATAAGCAGCCAGTTCTTCGGAAGTTTCGACCGGCACATCATTATGCACAGCAGCCACTATGCGCACCCAGCCGTATTTTAAGTCTAAGAGCTCTCTTACCGGACTGTTGGGAAAGTTTAATTTATGAGCAATCAGCCAGTCGCGTCCGGTAATAGCAATATCAAAACTGCCGTTAGCCACCTGAAAGGTCATATCTTGAGGGCGGATGAGTTTAAATAAAGTATTATTATAAACTGGACTGCTCGGCCTTCTTTCGCCGACCGCCGGATAATTGATCATTTCAATGCCGGCAGCGTCAAAAATCCTTTTAACATGCGGTTGCTGGTGGCCATCCGGCAAAGCCATTTTCAACTCACCGCCCTTCTCTTCCCAGACACGGCCTTGCACTGACACAACAGGCTTATCCAAAGTCTTTTCTTCAACAGCCATATCTTTGGCCGCTTTTAAAAGCGGCTGCAAGAGTGCACTTAAATCTTTGCCCTGCAAAGATTTTTTATTGATTATTAAACAGGCATGATACTCCAGCACTGTGAAAACCGGCAGTAAACCCAATTCGGCTAAAGCCTGTGAGTTTTTGGCGGGAATAACAGCCAATTCAGCATTTTCCGGCGGGTAGGCATCGGCTGAACCCCACAAGGGATAAATGGAGAATAGTTTAAGACGCAACCGTTCGGCTACACCCTCGGCTAAAGATGGATATTCACTGGCAATGCGAAAATTGCCGATAAAAGCCTGCAGATCTTCCTCATTTTTAAAGCCGCTTTTAGCAGAAGCAGCAGCATATAAAGTACCGTAACCATAAGCAAAATCAGCTGCTTTAACAATATCACAATTAGGATGGCGAGTTAGATATTCGTTAACCCAGTCCAAACCGCACACGCCCATATCGTAATTACCGGCAGCTACCTGCACAGCAATATCTTTTTCATGAAACATCTTGCCGGTAAATTCGGGGTAAGAACTAGACTGCATGGCATATAAGCGGGCTTCTTTAGTATAACCATCCATGCCCCAACCAGCACCGTTTAAAAGAGCTGCTGTCTTTTCCAGCAACCGCCCTTTAGGTAAAGCTGCTTTAAGATTGTTCATACTTGCCCGCCAAGATCTCTATTACCTCTTCAACGCACACTGCAGTAGTCTGTTCAAGGCTACCGCTGTCAACAATGGTGAACACGCCATCATCGCCGCAGCATACGCAATGATCATAGCCGCTACGACAAGAACAGCAACACTCATAATCGCCGGCAGTGCAACATTCGTCTTCATCTCCGATAACAGCGTTAAAACCATCTTCGCGCAGTTGCGCTGCTATATCAAAACAGTCTTTAGCCGCTAAAGCGTTAACATTAACCAGCACAGTAGGTGCAGCCGTAGCCGCTATTTCTTCACTATCAACATAACCCATTAAGTAATCCACATACAAAGCAAAGCCAGCCGCCGGCGTATTGTCACCACCTAGCGTGGGAATCAGTTTGTCGTAGCGACCTCCGCCGCCTACGTTTTGGCCGGCAACATATACTCTAAACATCATACCGGTATAGTATTCAAAACCTTTGCCTATGGTAAAATCCACTTCATAATTTACGCCGATAGCTGACAGTATATCGCACAGATTGGCCAGATCTTTAACTTCATCGGCATTGCCTAGATCTTGCCCTAAAGCAGCCACAAGGTTTTTAACATAAGCTGACGAAGAACCACCTACCGACAGTAAAGTCTGCAGTTTCTTATAGGCTTGTCCGTCATTGATGATAGTCTGAATAATGTCTTTCTTATCATTTAAAATAGCATTAAAAACGTCCTCGCGTTCTTTTGGGCTAAGACCCATTTCTTCCAGCGAACGGCGTATAAGACCGGCATGGGACAGCTTTATTTGGACATCTTCTCTGCCTAAGCGTTGTAATACATCTGCGGCCATGTTGATAAGTTCGCTGTCAGCCACTACACCACCTTTGCCGATAAGCTCGGCTCCGAATTGCAGGCGTTCGCGGTTCTTGTTTTCGTTAACATCAAATACATATATGGGAGTACTATAGATAAAACGAGCTACACCTTCACTGTACTCATTGATATAATGACGTACAGCCGGTATAGTAGAATCAGGACGCATGACCACCCGCGAACCAGTCCAACCGTCCCAATCCAAAAAAGAATAGGCGCGGCGCAACATGCCGGGCGTAAGAGTGCCGGCCTGAGTAAACAAATGTAAATATTCTAAAGCCGGCGTACGTATTTCTTCATAACCCCATTCTTCACCGCATAAACGAAAAATATCTTCTACGCAGCGAAAACGGGTCATATCATTACCGGTCAAATCGTTAAAGCCTTTACACTTGTTAAGTTCCATCAGTATCTCCCCGTTTTATATAAGTTTAATCGTTTTAATTATATCAATTCCAAACATTACTTCAAAACATAGCTGTTGTTCTGCAGGTTAATTTAAGCAGACATCACCATTACTAACGGTATGCATATTTCCAGTGTTATCTTTGAGCAAGAGTTGCCCCTGAATATTAACATCTACAGCTAAACCATGAATATAATTGCCATCATCTAAGCATACGTACACATAATTGCCTAGAAAAGATAAATGTGATTTCCATAACTTGAAAATACTATCGGCATCTTCATTTATGTAAAGTTCATTAAATTCTTGTAGAAAAACAGCTGTTACTTCGTTTAAATCCAGCACTTGGCCTAATATGCCGCTCATAGATATAGCGTTATCGGCTAAAGACTGGTGTTCTTTGACATTGAAGTTGACATTTAAACCTACACCGCAAATGGCTGTGGTATACCCATTTTGGCTATACCCTTCAATAAGTGTGCCGCATATTTTTTTAGCACCTACCAGCACATCATTGGGCCACTTAAAAGTGGCCTTGATACCGTACTTTTGCAGCATCTTTTGTACAGCTAAAGCACACACCGCAAACAATAAAGGCATTTGCTCTTTACTTGGTTTAAGTATCAGTGAAATATATATATTACCTGGCGGGCTAAACCATACTCTCTCAAAACGGCCATGTCCGGCACTCTGCTTAGAGGCTAATACTACGGTGCCCTCAATAGCCCCCGCAAAGGCCAAAGAACGAGCATACTGCATAGTTGACGACACTTCGTCATAAATATAAATTTGCTGCCCTATTATAATGTCCGGTATCCTTTGTTTGATCTTATTGGCATCGTATACGTTCATACGGTCAATATAACACAAAAAAACTCTTTTTAAAATGTTTTATCAGTCTTTAAGTCTTGACAATAACCTAAACTTAAAATGATAATAAACTTGCCAAAATATAACATACAAAATAAATAATAATGGCGGCGGTAAATTCTACCGCTACGAAATGAGAAAAATGGTTAAAAATATTAAAGAACGAGATGCCGAAGCTATTATAGAAATTCCCAAGGGGCATCGCAATAAATACGAAATAGACATAGAGACCGGTAAAATACGCCTAGACCGAGTGCTTTATTCTTCAATACACTACCCTTCCGATTATGGTTTCATCAGCAATACTTTGGCCGAAGACGGAGATGCTCTGGATGTTATCGTGATGATGGAAGAGCCCACTTTCCCCGGCTGCCACATAGATATCCGTATTATCGGCGTTTTAGTGATGAAAGACGAAAAAGGTCTAGACGAAAAAGTTTTGGCAGTACCAATAGCTGACCCACGCTATAAAGATGTACACGATATCACTGATGTGCGCCGGCATCATCTAGTGGAAATAGAGCATTTCTTCCAGACTTACAAAGAACTAGAAGATAAATCAAGCACAGTAATTGGTTGGCAAGATGCCGAAGCAGCTAAAGAACTGCATCAAAAATACAGCCTGCTGGGATAAACCCAGTAAACGATAGCTTAGTAAAGAGCACATTAATGCCCATCACAAATAAGCTAATAAATAGGCATCTCTAATTCAGATGACATTGCAAACTTAGTGGTAAAAAGCTATACTCAGTTAACCAAATCTTAAGTAATGAAGAGGTATTTTATTATGACTATAAGAATTATTACCGACACTACTGCTGATATTACTGCTGAAGAAGCTGCTGAATGGAATATTGATGTCTTGCCTATGCGCATATTTTTCGGCCAAGAGTCCTACGTAGACAACGTTACTATGACTAAAGATCAGTTTTATGATCGCATATTACAAAATGATGTGCCGTCCGCCACCAGTCAACCTTCTACTCAAGAATATGCCAACGCTTATAAGAAAATGGAAGCCGAGGGTGCTTCACAGATCATTTTGATACATATGTCCAAAAATTTCTCTCATATGTACGAGTCGGCTTCACAGGCTATAGAGATGTCTGGTGTTAAAATTCCCATCACCATCTATGATTCCAACACTATTTCAAGCGCCATGGGCATTATAGTGCTAGCTGCTGCCAAAATGGCTAAAAGCGGAGCGTCAAAAGAAGCTATTATTGCACGCCTGGACTATATTCGTGATAATACTTATGCTTTTATTTTATTTAACGACTTAAAATACTTTGCCCAAAGCGGCCGTGCCGATAAAATTAAAAACTTTTTGGGCGCCAGTGCCACGCTTAATACTAAACATATTTTTTGCATTAAAAACGGTGAATTTACACCGGCTTTCCACGTGCGTTCTTACGCTAAAGGCATGAAAAAACTGCTGGATATAGTGCACGAAGCACCGCAAATTGAAGATGTGGCCATTTCTTACACTACCAACCGCCAAGATGCCGAATTTTTATCAGAGATCTTAATGGAAAGTCTGCCAGCCGGCAAAGTACGTGTTTCGCAGGCTTCAGCTATTTTAGGTTCGCACGGCGGCCCCGATACCTTGGGTATAGCTTATCGTGTTTGTTAAACCATAACCAGCGGGTGTAACTCAGTGGTAGAGTGGCTGCTTCCCAAGCAGCAAGTCGCGGGTCCGAATCCCGTCACCCGCTCCAAATGCTATTCTAAACGGGGTCTGCGTCGGGATTTGTTCAGTGGGTTTTGATAGTATATGCATATTTAAAAACAATTATGCTGGCAGCCACTCCTTCGGGGGTGGTTTTTGATTGGCAAGATATTCTTAAAAAAGTGAAAATAAACGTGAAAAAGGATTGGCATAAGGCAGTGGCCTTAATTTTTGGCAAATCTTTCTTAATACGCATAAACAATTATTCTATATATAAATATGTTGATTTCTATATGCATTTCAGCTTTAGCAAGGGCTATTGACAATGGTATTTTTGTAGAGTACAGTAGGACATTATTTGACAATATACAACAGAAGAAACAAAATAAAAGGGAAAGCCAACCTACAAACTCACGTTATTTGGAAGTCAACAGATGGCGTTTTCATATGCTCATACTTTGGATCAAGTTGGCCCGAATTAAGCGAGCCTAGGGAAACCACAGCAAGCACAAGAAGGCCCCATTTTGGATGTAAAGACTTTTCACGTTTCCATTGTTTCTACAGCATATAATGACATAATGACATAGATAAAGAAGACAATAAATTTCGGGCATAACCATTTAAAAAAGTACCACTTTAGCGATTATATGATACAATACCAGTATAACAAGACGGTTCTCAAAGGGCGGTTTATTGGCTCATCGGAAAAGATAGAAATTTTTCAAACGAACAATTCCGCTTTTTTGTTATGCCTGCAAACTGAATATGGCCTATGTGGACGGCTTCCCTACTGAACAAAAAAGCACGGCAGTAAAAGGCCGAAACAATTAAAGAGGAAAAGGATATGAAAATAAAAACAAGAGTTAACAAGCTCCTATCCGCCCTGCTGGTCATGGCGATCATGCTCGGCCTGTTTGCGGCCATGCCATTGACAGCAAGCGCGGCGGCAGGCGATTACAACACTGGCGATATTGCGATCATTAACGCCATGATAGACAACAACAATTTGACCTTTCCAAAAGCTCCCACCAACGGATCTTCTGTTCCCACCTACTGGGATGCTTATATTGTATGGTCGTCAGTTGCGACGAACAAACGGATAATCCAACTTAACTTAGGCGGTAGATTCGAGAAACTAACCGGAACGCTTAATCTGAGTGGCCTGACAAGCTTGCAAAGAGTAAGTTTATACTCTCACAACATCACGTCGCTGAATGTAAGCGGCCTCACGAATTTGACATACCTTGACTGCGAGAACAATAAGCTTAGCACACTAAATGTAAGCAGTCTCACGAATTTGGAAACCCTTGACTGCAAAAACAACTCCCTTACGTCGTTAAACGTGAGCGGTCTTACGAAGCTGAAAACATTGTATGCTCAAATAAATTCCCTAACGTCGCTTGCACTCAACAGCAGCGCTCCATACACATATATAGACGTCCGTAGTAACAAGATGGAAAGTACGGCAGCCGTCACAGGTAGAACCATCGCCTGGGATACGGGCAGTTTTTATTTTAGTCCGCAGAATATTATCTCAGCACCGACTAATCTGACAGCCGCAGTGGGCGCAACCGGCATAACCCTGACATGGAAGGATAACTCCAACAACGAGGATGGGTTCATGGTTGAAAGAAGAGAGGGCAGCGGCACTTGGAGCACATTGCACTCAGAAACAGTATTTACGCTAGGTTCAGGAACTGTCGGCGCCAACGTAACGACCTATACGGATACCTCGGCGGAGACAGGCAAGACATATAGTTATAGGGTAAGGGCCTATACTGGTACATCAGTATTAAATCAAACCTTCTCTGCTTATTCCAACCAAGTGACGGTTACCATGCCGTTAATTGCCGCACCAACCAATCTGACAGCCACAGTGGGCGCAACCGGCATAACCCTGACATGGAAGGATAACTCCAACAACGAGGATGGGTTCATGGTCGAAAGAAGAGAGGGCAGCGGCAGTTGGAGCACATTAACATATATGGTAAATTCAGGAACTGTCGGTGCCAACATAACGACCTATACGGATACCTCGGCGGTGACAGGCAAGACATATAGTTATAGGGTAAGGGCCTATACTGGTACAGTATTGAGTCGAACCTTCTCTGCTTATTCCAACGAAGTGACCGTTACGTATGCCGCAAACATCGTTGCCGCGCCAACCAATCTGACAGCCACGGTGGGCGCAACCGGCATAACCCTGAATTGGACAAATAATGCAACCAACGCAAATTTCATTCACATCGAAAGAAAAGAAAGTGACGGCGCTTGGACGACGCCATTTGGTGACTATACAGCCGATACAACGACCTTTGTGGACACTACTGCACAGGCGGGCAAAACATACACTTACAGGGTGAGAGCTCTCTCAAACATGTATGGCTCTTCTAATAATTCCAACGAAGTGACCGTTACCATGCCAGCGATCACCACCTACGCAGTCACAATTATTTCCGGCACAGGCGGAGGAAATTATGCAGCAGGCGCGACGGTCAACATTAACGCAAATACCGCTCCCTCCGGTAAAATCTTTGACACATGGACGGCAAGCGGCGTTACTTTATCTAGTCCGGGCAGCGCAAACACCACCTTTATCATGCCGTCAAACGCGGTCACGGTAACGGCTACATACAAAGATTTGCCGGCGCCCACATATACGATAACCATCCAGAACGATGGCAATGGCACGGCAAATGCCAATTCATCGTCTGCGTCGGCGGGTACGGCAATTACGCTGTCGGCTACACCAAACAGCGGGTATCAGTTTAAGGAATGGCAGGTTGTAAGCGGCGGCGTGACCGTTTCAAGCAATTCATTCACCATGCCGACCTCAAATGTAACGATCAAGGCGGTTTTCGAACAGATACCCGCCACGACCACACCGCCAGGCAGCAGTACGACGCCATCTAACAGCAATTCAACCCCACCGATTGCAGTTATCGTTCTGTTGGCTGTTATTCTGATCGGCGCAACAGTTTTCATTACCATGTTGGTGATGAAAAAGAAAAAGAACTAACGGCCAGTAAAACACCTATTAAGATAATATACCGTTAACTCAACTTCGGGCCAACTTGGCCCGAAGTTGAGCATAATATAGGCTGACAGATTGACCGCTGCCTATTTCCACAGTGAAATATGTTAAAAAATATCTTTTGAAAACAATAGTAACTTTTCTCATAATTCTAGCGTTCTATTTGATGTAATTACAAAAAATCCCGCAAAAATACGCATTTAAATTGATCATCTTATATTGATATGGTGAGGTTAAGTAAATTTTACTCAATAAAAATATGTTAAAAAAAGACCTAAAAAAGTTATTCATAATATTAGCATCAGTATTATTGGCATTTAATGCTGTTAGCTGGTTATTTAATCATGCCCCAAAATATGATAGTTTACCTGTAGAAGTGCAGACTACATGGCGTGTTGATGATAAGCAAGACGTTTATTTGGATGTATCTATTACCAATAAAAGCAACCGTACTATTGATGAACTAGAGGGCGTACATTTTGCTTACGCCTATGATAACGAACATTCTTTGTTATCAAAAAACTCTAATATAATTAAAAGTTTACTCAGTCATAATGAAAAAATAAAGAAAGGAGAAACACATACTATAAGCTTATCTGCCTTTAAACTAAGTGATGATATTAATTTAATTGAATGCAATTTCTATGTCACTTGGGTCGGCTTTACGTTTTATGAATGGGGATTTGGTTCAAGAGTACAAGGTGGTAATGATATATGGCTTGAATCAAATTCTGGTTCGTTAAGATTTCATAGCGAATTTATATATGAATCCAATAATAGGATCTAAAAACCCCGATGGTGCATGTTGAACCTGTATATGGTGATGGTCTTTGGTAATTCGTCTAGGTACTGTTTAAACTCTGTAGTTACTTCTAACAGCTTTCCTTATGAAGACAGTTCGGCGTGCATGAAGATTGCGTATTATACTATATGCGTGTATGCAAATATATGCCACAATAGTTAAACAACTGAGCAACGGCATTAAAGCAACTATACAGGAATGTAAAGTTTAAAAATAAATGAGACATTTAGAAGCCAGAACAGTTAAATACTATAGCAACCAGATAGATTATTATTTGACCCGTAAAAAAATAAAGAATTTCAATATGCGCTTGCGAGCCGATAACAATATATTTGTATCAGCCCCTTTAAAGTGCAAATTAGAGGACATTGATAATTTTGTTATAAGCAAAATAAATTGGATATTAAAAGTTAGAAAACGCGAAGACACGAGACTAAAGCCTTACGAAAAGATAGAAAACGGCGCACTGCTGCAGTTGTGGGGACAAATATGCACTATGCAATTTATTAAGGGTTGTTATATGCAATCCCATAGACAACAAAATATCGTTTACCTATATACTGCCGACACAGAAACTTTAACAAGCCGTAAAAAGGCCTTGGATAAATTTTTACTGGCACAAGCTCAAGAATTTTTCCCTTCTGAATTTAAAAATACCTGTGTTGCTATGGAGCACCACCCGATACCCATTCTCAGTATACGCCGTATGAAAAGCCGTTGGGGCAGCGCCCGCCCTGCTAAAAACTCCATAACTTTAAATCTTAATTTAGTGCATTACCGACCACATATTCTGCGTATGGTGATCGTACACGAGTTTTTGCATTTTAAGATTATATCGCATAATAAAAAATTTTATGAACAGCTAGCTTATTATGTACCAAACTGGCAAGATTATAAAAAAGAACTCAAAAACTTGAATGTTTAGCCGTTAAATGCTATATAGTTGGTAGGTTTTTAAAAAGACTGGGGAGTATTTTTATGATTAAGCATTTAGACCACTTCGTGTTATTTACTAAAGATATGCAAAAATGTCTGGAATTTTACGAGAAGTTAGATTTAAAAAGTGAAAAAATCAATGATCGCTACCATTTAAAAGCTCATACCTTCGGTATTAACATTCATGAGGCTGGCCATATCTACACCACCCAAGCTGAGCACCCGCAAATAGGCAGCACTTTTGTAGCTTTTGAAGTAGAAGGCACGATGAACGAACTATTAGGATTTTTGGAAAACGCCGGTATACCGGTGGTTAAAGGACCGGTATGCCGACATGGTTATTACGGACAAGGCACTTCGGTGTATATAAAAGATCCCGATGGCAACATCATAGAACTTATTAGCTATAAAGCAGAGGATATCGACAAAGGCGATTAAAAAAATCCTCCGGCTATGCCGGAGGATTTTTTTCCATATGCATATGCTATCAAAACCCACTGAACAAATCCCGACGCAGACCCAAATGATTTTTTATAAAAACTAAAGCTAAAATACCACCAAAAAAGCGATAAAAAGACTAAAAAAGTCTAATCGCTCAATTCTGGTAATTGATTTAATAAATCTTTTAACGCTTTGACTTCTTCTAAAGTAAAAGTCAGCCCTTTACTCATCTGTGTATGATCTTCGTTCCACTCACGAATATCATACTTAGCCGGACGGTTATTCCAACTGACCATATTGAATTCTTTGATGCCCTTGGACCCTTCGCCAAAATAACCAAAACTTCTGACGATTTCATATTTAAGCTCTGTCATTTTTTCCTCGTCTTCTACAATAAACTACGTAAATTGGCCATGGTCTGCTCATCGGGTGCTTTGACTTTACTCAAAGGATACTCTTTACCCAAAGCCTGCCATTTACCCAGACCATCAGTATGATAAGCCAAAAGTTCTATTTTTTCAATACTACTATAAGCAGCAGCCAGATCTTTGATAGCTAAGATATTTGATGGCGTATCGTTTATCCCGCCGATAATAACCTGCCTAAGCCATACTCTTTGGCCTGTTTCCTGACAATAATCCAAAAATTTTTTAAAAATATTAAAACTGCCGCCGCATACTTCCCTGAAATGATCTCTGTCTAAAGCTTTGACGTCGGCAATAACCAAATCAGTATAGGCCAGCACGTTTTTTACTTTTTCATTAAAAACAGCTGCCGAAGTATCTAAAGTAGTGCTGATGCCGTTTTCTTTACAAAGACGAAAAATTTCGGCAGCAAAATCAGTTTGCCACAACGGCTCGCCGCCCGAAAGGGTTAGCCCGCCGTGTTTCCTATAATACGGTACATAGCGCAGTATTTTCTTAAAAAGCTCAGAAACACTATACTCTACTCCACCGTTTTTATCCCACGTATCGGGGTTATGACAATAGCCGCAGGTAAACGGACAGCCTTGTAAAAAAATAACTGTGCGAATACCCGGACCATCCAAAGTTCCCAGCGTCTCTATAGAGTTTACACGCCCGCGTACATCCATTTTACATCTTGTTATGGAACGTACGGGCGATTACTTCCATTTGCTGTTGGTGTGACAAAGCATTGAAGTTAACAGCATAGCCCGATACCCTGATGGTTAGATTAGGATATTTATCAGGATTTTCCATAGCATCTAATAACTGATCTTGGTTTAAGACATTAACATTTAAATGATGAGCCGACTGCTTAAAGTAGCCATCCAAAATATGCAACAAATTATCTTCCTGCTCTTGTAAGCTGCCGCCGATAGTACTAGGGGTAATGGTAAAGGTACAAGATATACCATCTTTACAATAATCGTACGGCAATTTGGCTACTGAATTAAGTGAAGCCAACGCTCCTTCTTTTTCGCGCCCGTGCATGGGATTAGCACCGGGTGCAAAAGGCTGTCCGCAAGCTCGGCCGTCAGGAGTAGCACCAGTTTTTTGACCGTAGACTACGTTGGAAGTAATCGTTAAAATAGAAAGAGTGTGTTCGGCATTTCTGTAAGTGTGGTGTTTTTGCAGTTCTGTCATAAAATAAGAGCATAAATCAACTGCCATACTATCTACACGGTCGTCATCATTACCGAATTTAGGGAAATCACCCTCTATATTAAAGTTGTAGACTAAACCGCGTTCATCTTTAAGCGGAGTAACTTTGGCGTATTTAATAGCACTTAAAGAATCAACCGCCACTGATAAACCGGCCATACCAAAAGACATAAATCTTTGCACATCAGTATCATGTAAAGCCATCTGAATCTTTTCATAGGCATATTTATCATGCATGTAATGGATAACATTCATAGTATTAACGTAGAGCTTACAAAACCATTGGCAATAATACTGAAAACGCCTAATAACATCGTTATAGTTTAATATTTGGCCATTAGGCACACTTTCGTTTAACGGCCCCACCTGTTCGCCGCTTATCTCATCGCGCCCACCATTTAAGGCCATTAAAAGCACTTTGACAATATTGGCTCTGGCACCGAAAAACTGCATTTGCTTACCCACTTTAGCAGCCGATACACAACACGCTATGGCATAGTCATCACCAAACTGCTTACGCATTAGATCGTCATTTTCAAATTGTATAGAATCAGTCTGTATTGATACTTTGGCACAAAAACGCTTAAAGTTTTCCGGCAGCTTATCGCTCCACAACACTGTAAGATTAGGCTCGGGGGCTGATTGCAAGTTATATAAGGTGTTAAGCATGCGCATTGAAGACTTGGTAACCATATGACATCCGTCGGTGCTCATGCCAGCTACAGACTCGGTAATCCACATGGGGTCACCGGCAAAAAGTTCGTTATAGTCTGGCGTACGCAGAGTGCGGGCCATGCGCAGCTTTAAAACAAAATCATCAAATATTTCTTGCGCTTGCTGTTCATTTAAAGCACCTTCGGCCAGATCTCGTTCAAAATATATATCAAGAAAAGTTGAAGTACGGCCTAAAGACATGGCGGCACCGTTCTGCTCTTTAATAGAAGCTAAATAAGCAAAATATAACCATTGAGTAGCTTCTTTAGCGTTTTTCGCCGGACTTGATATATCGTAGCCATAATCTTGGGCCATTTGCTTTAATTTATCTAGAAAATCTATCTGACGAAAAACATCTTCACGTAACCGGATGTTTTCATCGTCCATTTCGCGCTGTCCTAGAGTCTGCATATCGGCTTTTTTCTTTTCAATGATAAAATCTACTCCGTAGAGAGCAACGCGCCTGTAATCACCGATAATACGACCGCGACCGTAAGCATCCGGTAAGCCGGTAATGATGCCATATTTACGGGCCAATTTCATTTCGTCAGTATATACACGAAAAACACCATCATTGTGAGTAGTGCGATAAGCAAAGAGCTCTTTAATTTTATCAGAAATATCGTAACCGTAGGCTTTACAAGCTTGTTCGGCCATGCGCATGCCGCCGAAAGGGTTGACACCACGTTTAAGCGGACGATTAGTCTGTAAGCCTACAATAATCTCATTATCTTTATCCAGATAACCCGGACGATAGTTTAAAAGGGAGGAAACGGTGCTAGTATCTATATCAAGCACACCACCCCATTCTTTTTCCACTTCTTTTAGGCGCAGATACTTATTATTAAGCTTGGTTGTACGGGCGGTAGGACCGCATAAAAAGGTGTCATCACCGTCATAAGGCGTATAGTTTTGACTGATAAAATCACGTACATTTATTTCATTACGCCAATTTTCACCCTTAAAGCCTCTCCAAGAGTTCATACTACCAACCTCCTTTCTTAAGATACTTATAACCGCAAAATAAACGGCAGGAGTTATGATTTAAATTATAAAATAATGTGTTTTAAAAACATAATTATTTTTAAAACGAGCAAACTTACGTACAGACGATCATAAAGAAATAACTTGGATAAAAAATGAGAGAACGACATTTTGACAGTAAAAATAGAAACATGTTAATATTTGTTCTCTTTATCCGCATACATTTACCTATTAAATGTTTGCGGTTTTTTGTAGGTATGTATTTTAAATAATCTTCAGTACGTATCTAACATATAAAGAAGGCATTAGTATGCCTGCCATAAATCCACCGCCATTTACGATAAGGTGGCACAAAAAGTTTTAACTAATATTTTTAAAACGGAGGACATATGAATAGCATTAAAAATTTTTTCGAGGCTAAAAAAATTGCCATTATCGGTGCTTCTGATAAAGCCGGTAACGTCAGCGGCGTTATCATTAAAAACATGCTGGATTATACTGAAGAAGGCCGGGAAATTTATCCTATCAACCCTAAACGCGAAGAAATTTTCGGTCTAAAATGTTATGCCAGCGTATCAGTTACCCCCAGTGTACCCGACCTGGCCGTAGTTATTATCCCAGCAACAGGCGTAGCCGCTGCCGTTGAAGAATGTGGCCAAGTGGGCTGTAAATCGGTCATAGTTATTTCGGCTGGTTTTAAAGAAGCCGGCGAGGCCGGTATTCAACGCGAGCAAGAGTTGGCAGCAGTAGCTGAAAAATATAACATTCGTATTATCGGCCCCAACTGTATGGGCACAGTGGGCCCTAAACATAGGTTAAATGCTACTTTCTTTAAGAAGGGTATCCCCAAGGCTGGCGGTATAGCTTTCTTTTCACAAAGCGGTGCCTTTGGCTCGGCTATCTTAGACTGGGCCATCACTCGCCACATCGGCCTTTCCGGTTTTGTATCTATTGGTTCCATGATGGATGTAGACTTCGGCGACCTTATATATTATTTTGCCGATGATCCTGAAACCACCGCCATTTGTGTATATATGGAAACCATTCCCAATGCCAAAAAATTTATTGCTTCAGCCCGTTATGCTGCCAAGCAAGGTAAACCGATAGTAGCTGTCATGCCCGGACGCAGTGCCGAAAGTGCTGCTGCTGCTGCCTCACACACCGGTTCGATGGTGGGTAATGATATGTTTAATAACGCCGTTTTTGAGCGTGCCGGTATTGTACGTCTGATTAACCCATCAGATTTATTCCATGTGGCCGAACTTTTAAATTTGGGTAAACAACCTAAAGATCAAAGATTAGCTATTGTTACCAACGCCGGCGGCCCCGGCGTGTTGGCTACCGATGCCTTGATGGATGAAAAAGGTAAATTAGCCAAAATCACTCCCGAGTTTATAGCTAAAATCAACGATGATATGCCAGCTACTTGGAGCCGTTCTAACCCCATAGATATTATAGGCGATGCCGGTGTGGCGCGTTATGCTATTGCAGTGGATGCTGCCATCAATGATGAAAATATAGATGCTGTTACTGTTATCTATACTCCTCAAGGCGATGCCGAGTCAGAAGATATCGCCGATGCTGTTATAAAACTAGCCGAGACAACCGATAAACCAGTTATGACGGTGTGGATGGGTGAAGGCACCACTGAACGCTCTCGCTGTATGTTCATAGAAAAGAAAATTCCTGCTTACCGCTTTCCTGAGCATGCCGTGCAAGCTTTTGCCAATATGACCCGTTTTCAGAAGCTAAATGACAAATTAAACAGCATAGCAGCACCAGTTCAAGATAGCCGGCCAGCTGACAACAGTCACTTAAAAGCTATCATTAAAGCAGCTAAATCTGAAGGGCGCACCATTTTAAATGAAACCGAAAGTAAAACCATTTTAGAAGCCTATGGAATTGCAGCTACCCGCCCCTATTTTGCTGCCAGTGCCGAGGAGGCAGCTCAAATTGCCGATAAACAACTTAAATACCCAGTAGTAATGAAGATCGCTTCTAAAGACATATCACATAAATCGGATGTAGGCGGCGTTATTCTTAATCTTAAAAACGCTAATGAAGTTCGAGAAGCTTTTAGAAATATGATGGTCACGGTATCCCAAAATATGCCGGCAGCCCAACTGGATGGCGTTACTTTGCAAAGAATGGTATCTAAGTACGACTATGAACTTATAATCGGCTCAACTACCGATCCGGCTTTCGGCCCGGTCATATTATTTGGTGCCGGCGGCACCCAAGCTGAGTTTTATAAAGACGTAGCTGTGGGATTACCCCCATTGAACAGAAATCTGGCTCGTAACGTTATGACTGACACTAAAATCTACCAAATGCTATCTAAGGGCTTTCGCGATAAGCCGGTTGCCAATCTAGCTCTTATAGAAGAGACCCTAGTAAAATTCTCTAATCTTTTAGAAGATTTTCCGAGCATTGCCGAGATTGATATCAACCCGCTAGCTATGACCGCTGATGAAGCTATTGCCTTAGACGGACGTATTGTTCTTAAAAACCAAGAGTGCTGCTACGGTTGTGGAAGTAAAAGCAGTAATTTTATCGCTTCTCTCTAAAAATAAACAAAAATCTCTCTAAATTTGATTTAACCTCAAAAAAATAGAAAATGGGTTAATATCATTTAGAGAGATTTTTGTTTTGACAATAGTATAATGCCGGTTAAAGTATATATTAATTGATAATTATCAAATATTCTTGTATTATCTGTTATTATCAGCTACAATAAAACGATATTCTTTAAAAGGAATTCTGATAAAACCGTATATTTATGGAAAAAAGCATCACTAAAAAACATCCCGTCGTTAGATTTCTCAGTCAGTCTTTTACTGTGCTGTGGAGCGATCTGCGTTTTTTACGCCGTTTTTGGAAACGCACTCTTTGGACTTCTTTAATGACTCCTCTGCTTTATTTGCTAGCTTTCGGTGTGGGTATTGCCGGAATGGTAACAATGGAAGAAGGCGGCGGCAGTTATCTTGCATTTGTTATCCCGGGTATTATCGCCATTACTGCTATAAGCACCGCTTACAATGCCTCCGGCAACAAACTAAGTGTCGATAAAATATTTTATAAATCTTTTGACGAAGTGATGATGGCACCACTTAGCACTGATGCTGTAGCCTTTGGCAAAGGCATGGTGGGTGTGCTACGCGGTATACTGGCCTGCGGTTTATTTATTATTTTAGGTATGCTGATGACTAATGATTTTGTCGTCAACTGGCCTTTTTTTGCCGCCCTTATGCTTTCGCTTTTAGCTTTTTCATTTATGGGTGTAGCCGTGGGTGTCATAGCTAAGACTCATCAGGATATGTCTACTTTCAGCAGTATGGTAATCATGCCCATGACCTTTCTTTGCGGTACTTTGTTTGATCCGAATATAGCTCCGCAGTGGCTGCAGGTTATCTTATACTCTTTGCCTTTAACTCATTCTTCTACCGCCATGCGTGCTGCTGTGGCTAGCGGCGATATAATGTGGTGGTCACTAGCTTACATGTTAATATTTGCCATAATCTGCTATATAATTGCCCGTTGGCAAATAAAAAAATTGGATTTTTAGATGAACTTGCAGCTAAAACCTGTCATCGAAATAAAAGGCCTAACCAAGCGTTTCGGCAAGTTTACCGCCGTAGATAACATAGATATGACGGTAAACGAATGTGAAATATTCGGCTTTTTGGGGCCCAATGGTGCCGGTAAATCAACTGCTTTACGTATAATGACCACTCTTTCTAAGCCCACCGAAGGACAAGTACTGATCAGTGGTTACGATGTATTAAAGAATCCTTTGGCCGTTAAAGAGCAGATAGGCGTAGTACAACAAGTAGTAAGCTTTGACCGCGATCTCTCCCTGTGGGATAACATGGAAATGCACGCCCGCATGCACGGATTTAGAGGCCGGGAGGCTAAAGAAGCTGTGCGTAAGTCACTGGAATATGCCGGTTTATTAGATTTTGCCAATGTACTTTCCAACGATCTTTCGGGCGGTATGCGCCGTATAGCCCAGATTGTGCGCGCTTTGATGCATAGCCCTAAAATTATTTTTTTAGACGAGCCCACCACCAGTTTAGATGCACAAACCCGCCGTAAGATTTGGAGCCGAATACGTCTAATGCGTGAGCAAGGCTCTACTGTGATACTTACCACCCATTACATAGAAGAAGCCGAGGCTTTATGCGACCGCGTAGCTATTATTCATAAAGGTAAAATCATCGCCGTCGGCACGCCTCTTGAGCTAAGAGAGCAGGTTGGTTTATGGACGGTGGAATACGCTGCTATCGGCTCCGATACCGAGTATAAACATTTTGCCACTGAGGCACAAGCTAAGATATTCGGCGTTAGCTTGCCAGACAGTAAGCATGTACTTAAAATACGTCCGTCCAACTTAGAAGATGTTTTTATAGAATTTACCGGCACTCACGTCAGCGAACCACCAAGCGGCGGAAAGTCTTTATCTTAAAATAAATCTCTTGCCGAGAAAATGTTTGCCTTAGAAGTAGGATATGAAAAAATTAGCTTTTGGTTTTTCAGTTTTTATTTTGCTTGCAGCTTTTATTTTGAACGCATGTATAACTATTAAACCATATAGAGATCCATATGCAGATCCACCGTTAGTCAATATAGAAGAAACTTATTGGTACTTAGATACCAAAGATAACGGCTTGCCATGGTACTATCTGTACATTAAAGCCACCAATATCAGTAAGAAAAGTATTAAGGAAATAAAGTGGTACTGTGAATTTATTCCATCTGGGCATAACGAAGACGGAGTAAATTATGTGACTAGGGGTCTTGTGTTGCCATTAGAATGGCCTTTAGATAGTAATTGGCAAGCTGGTGAGCAAAAGATATTCCGTATACCTGTGCAAAGTGGTGAAGATGAGTATAAAGATGGTATTAAACTTATTATTGATACCATAAAACGTAGCGGCGTCATGCCTTTTTGGATCAAATACACCGGACTCGGTGGCAGTTGGGGTCAAAAAGACTTCGATCAACTTCTAGTCTTTCTCCCTATTGTTGCTATAGATCCAGAACTAAGAGCATATATAAAATACCTTGTCAAAATTGCTGATTTTACAATTTTAGAAAATAGTGAATAAACTACCATCACAGTCCTGCATTCGCAGTTAAATGCCCCGTTGCTCTCAGCTAAAAGCCACAAATCAGCCAATAAAAACCGGCTGAAAAGAAGCGTAATTTATTTCTAAGGTAATTATTGCAATAAACATATAACGAGAATTATTACTGTTTATTTCTTTTTTATAATATTTGCGCTAAAATAAAATATAAATAATTTTTGGCAGTAAAAATGATATTTTTGTACATTATTCTCGGCTTAATTGTTCTCTATTTGCTTTACCAAATAACCGCCAGATTGATAATTAAAAACACCAACTACCATAAAATAGTAAAAAATAATCCTACTCTGGAAAACAATTCTCGTTTTCTAATACAGCCGCCGCATATTGTTATATCGGCCTCCGGCATTAAAGAGAAACAAAAAGTGTTGGAAATAGGTGCCGGCAGCGGTCCTTTCGCCTTTGCTGCGGCTAAGGCAGTCGGCCCTAGCGGTACTGTTTACGCTTTAGATATTCAAGAGGATATGATTGATATTTTAAAAAGTAAAATGCAAAAAAAGGAAAACCAAAATCTTAATGTAGTGCCAGTTTTAGGCGATGCTTTAAATATAAACTTTCCCGACAATACTTTTGACATCGTATTCTTAGTAAGCATGCTGCAGGAAATTCCCGATAAAAATGCTGCCTTTACTGAGTTTAGGCGCGTACTTAAACCGGGCGGATTGCTTTCTATTTCCGAGACTTTAGTGGATATGGATTATTATATGAAAAAGACTTTAATAAAATTTGCCACTCAAGCCGGCATGGTACAAGCCAACTATAAAGGTAATTTTTTAAGTTACACCATTAGTTTTTTAAAACCATTACAATTATAAATAAACAGCCTCTTTGCGTGCGATTGCTCATAAAACTGCTGTGTGCTATACTTTTTTATAGCTAGGCGCTCCCTATCTAATATTTGTTGATTTGTTATAAACCGGCCTTAATAGGCGGTTTATTTTACGGAGGATAATTTGAAACTTTTTGTTATTGGCTGCGGGCAATGCGGCGGCAAGATTGCTGATCAGTTTGCCCTGATGAATAGTGTAGCTGAAAGACAGCGTCAGATACGCATTGCCACCAATGTCATAGCTGTTAATTCCGATGTGGCTGATCTTTCAGGCCTTGTGCACATTAAAAGAGATTATCAGCACCGTATTTTGATTGGCGCCCAAAAAACAGGTGGGCACGGCGTAGGTAAATTAAACGAAATAGGCGCTGAAATCGCCAGAGATGATGCTGATAAAATAATAGAAGCCATTCGTTCTTCCGAGCATTTTGCCGGTACCGATGCTTTCATGCTTATTGCTTCAGCAGCCGGCGGCACCGGTAGCGGTTCTGTGGCCGTGCTTACTCAATATATTAAAGAACGTTTCCCTGACAAGCCTGTTTACAATATTATCGCTTTGCCTTTTGCTTATGAAGAAGTAACTGAGGAACGTAGCGTCTACAATGTAGGCACTTGCCTTAAATCAGCCTATTTGGCCGCCGATGCTGTTTTCCTAGTTGATAACCAACGCTATATGGAAGACGGCATTTCTATTAAAGACAATCTTCACAAAATTAACTATGCTATAGTTAAACCTTTCTTTAACTTGCTGTGCGCTGGAGAAGAGACTAATGCTAGATATGTAGGTTCGCGCGTGTTAGACGGCGGCGACATTATTCAAACCCTTTCGGGCTGGAGTGTTATAGGTTATGGCAACAGCGGTACTGCCGGTAAAAAAACTACTTCTCACAATAAGAATGATTTTACCAATCGTTCAACTACCAACTCCAAGGGCCTTTCAGCCATGGAAGAAGCTCTAAATAAACTTTCTCTTAAATGTGAGCCGACCGATGCCCGCAAGGCGGTGCATCTTATATCCTGCCCGCCTACTGAGATGGGCATGGAAACTATTAAAGGTCTTTCAGCCCAGTTAAAGACTATGGCTACCAACGCTATAATTCGTAGCGGCGACTATCCCCGCTCGCAACGTAACGAAGTAGAGGTAACGGTTATTCTTTCCGAATTGGTAAATTCTAAAAAAGTAATGAGTTACTTTAATAAAGCTCTGGACTTCATGGCCGAAAATCAGAAGCGCCAAACCACTTTTGATGATCAGGAAAGAATTGAGAGATCATTTAGCGACCTGCCTTCCCTGTTCTAAACAAAAAAATGCCTGCTTAAAAAGCAGGCATTTTTTTGTTATGTAAAGCACTTAATAGTCGGCCAAGTTATATATTTTCGTCTTCACGGCCGTCACTGCGAGCAAACATTTGCGCTAAAGCATCCATCTTAACCTTAGTAGGCTTGCGGGAAACAAGTCCGCTTTCGCTTTCGTCTTGATCATATCCATTATCTGAAGCCCCCACACCGGGCATAGCGTCTAAAAGCGAAGTTTTCGGCTGGTTAATTTCAACGCGATTACTAGTTTTAAGAGCATCAGGATTTTCCAGAGCCTCCTTAGCTTTTAACACTGCAGCTAGGTCTACTGTTTTTATGTTATCAGCACCGTCAAGAAGATGACTAAAAACTTTAATCCAGTTATTAGCAGCAGTAGCAGCAGCCTCATTAGCAGCATTAATAGCTAAATCGGCAGCATTTTTGGCACGTTCGGCAGAAGCTACAGCTTGCAAACTAAGCTTTTCGCTTCTATCCAAGGCCGCCTGACAGGAAGCAGTAACTTGGTCGGCCAGTTTTTGAGTAGCCTCGCTCATCGCCTCCGCCTGTTTTAAAGATGCTTCTATTTTGACCGCCCACTCTTTCATGGTAGTTATAGCTTGGGCAGAATGCTCTCCGGCAGCAATAAGTTTTTCGTTAACCAGAGCACCTGTTCTGTTAGCTTGGCCCATCGCTTCAGTGGCCTGCTTTTTAGCTTCCTCAGAAACTACCACTACTTCTTTTTCTCTAGCAATAAATATATCTCTAGCCTCAATAGCCGTTCTGATAGCATTGCCGGCGTTATCCTCAGCGGTTTTATATCCGTTCTGCGCTGTATCCATAACGCCTTCAGCTCTGGCAATAATGTGCTGGCTTTTTTCTAAAACTTCATTAGTCTGCGTTTTGACTTGCTGCTCCATATCAAAAGTATTATTTTCCATGCTTACCAGGCGCTGCTGAACTATCGTTACCTCACTTGCAGCTCTAGTAACGCTATCTTGATGATTTTTCTCTACAACATCCAAACGATTGTATAAATCATTAACAGCAGCGGTCACTTCAACAGATTTTTGTATGCATAAAGCGTTGACACGATCAGTTTCAGCAGTGTTCTCCTTAGCTTTAATTAAAGACGCTTCTATCTCAGCCTTGATGCTGTCAGTACCGGCAATAGTCTGAGCGGTAAGGCTTTCATATTCGCGCGCAAGCAAAGCTGAAGCTTGCTGCGTTTCACTTAAAATCTTGGCCAGCTGTTCCTTGGAGCGTATAAACTCTTCGTTGGTAGCTGTTACAGATAAACGAGCGTTTTCTTGGGCTTTTTCAGCTTCGGCGGTAGCTCTGTTAAAAGAAAAAGACAATTCTTTGTTTAATTCATCTGCCGAAGCTACTACCTTTTCGGCGCGTCTAGATACTTCTTTAGAATTTTTCATGGCATCAGCCAAAAGGTTTTTTACTTTTTTGGCTAATTTATCATTAAGCGGCAGTTCTTCTTTAATAGATTCCAAAAGCTGATCAGCCAAAGCATCAAAGTTTTCCATAAATAACATACTCCTCGTATAACAGCATAGTTATCTTTTACAATCGTGCATAAGATAATAGGCCTTTAAAAGTTTGCCCTTTGCCATTATAAAAGGCTTAGGAACAATATACAACTATTTTAAAGCTTAAAAGCTTGGGCTATGGGCATAACACGATTATTATTAAAAGATTTGGGCGTTATGGCTACGCCGAGAGGTAACTGACGCATCTTAAACTGATAAGTTAAAGATTTTAAAACCATCTCTTTGGCTAAAGAGATATTTACGCCGTTACGCGCCATCTCAGTAAAATCCTGCCCTTCTTCAATATAGCTTTGTAATATATTGTCAAGCATCGGATATGGCGGCAGAGTGTCCTGATCTTTTTGTCCATAAAAAAGCTCGGCCGACGGCTCTTTGCTCAATATGCTTTCATTAATAGCTTTAACACCCAAAAGCTCGTTGGCCACATAACACAAACGATACACCAAGCCTTTGGCTATATCTTTAAGCGGCATAAAGGCACCGGCCACATCACCGTAGAGTGTGCCGTAACCGGCAAAAATTTCACTTTTATTACTGGTTGGCAGCACCATATAACCATATTTATTACTAAAACCCATAAGAATATTAGCACGTATTCTAGCTTGAATATTCTGTTTAGCTAAGCTATGTTCGCTAAATTCCTGTGGCATACTATCTATATAAGCCTTAAAAATTGGTTCAATGGAAATAGTGTTCCATTTTATGCCCAGCGTTTCAGCAAGAAAACGGGCATCACTTATACTATGCTCAGTGGAAAATTGCGAAGGCATAAGCAAGCCTTGAACATTTTCTGCGCCCAAAGCAAGTACAGCTATAGCTGCTGTAAGCGAAGAATCTACACCGCCAGAAAGACCCAATATAACTTTTTTAAAACCGCACTTAACAGCATAGTCTTTTACGCCCAGCACCAAAGCACGTAAAATACGGTGCTCATCATCTTCTTCAGTAGTTATTTTTTGTTTTATAAACTCTTTAACTGGTATTTTTTTTAAAGCTGCGAGCGTTTTTTTTGATTTTCTAATTTTAAGTTGTATGTCAGCTATAACTAAATCTTCTATGAACGCTTGACTGCGTGATACTAACTTGCCATCGCCGTCATATATACGAGCTTCACCGCTAAACACGCTTTCGTCATTGCCACCTATATAGTTAGCATAAGCTATCGCTGCTCGCCTAGCTACGGCATGATGCTGTAATACAGACGGCATATTATTAAAATGTTCCTTATAAAAAGGAGAGGCACCGCATATGCATAAAGTATCATCTTGGCTGCCATCTTCTTCAAAATACATGTCTTCATTTACCAGCACTTTAAAACTAGCAGATCCTACCTGAAAATAAGCAGCTCCTTCTCCGGAGGTAAAATAGCGCGTTTCATTAATAAACCCCTCGTTTGTCAAATGCTTTTTGCGGGCTATTCCAAAAATCTGTCCACCAGCCAGTATAGCCGCCGAATTATATATTAAACCATTGTAGCTTTCGGCAAAGCCCACTATTGCCGTTATATGCTGAACTTTAGTTGCTAAAGACAGTAATTGGTCATATTGATGCGATAAAAAACCGGGTGTCCAAAGTAAATCGCGCGGATTATAGCCGCACAAGGCTAATTCAGGAAATACTATAACATCGGCCTGCTGTCTTTGGGCTTGCTCAATAAAATGCCATATTTTCTGAGCGTTGCCGCTAAAATCCCCTACCGTCATATTGGCGGCGCAGCAAGCTAAACGACACTTGACACTGGTCAACAACATACTCTCTTTCGCATGTTTTTATACAGAGCGCGGACGATAGCCCTTGCGCCACCCTTCACGCTTTAAAGTAATATAATCGGCTACACAGGCATGTAAAGCTTCCAAAGCTATCTTTATAGTGTGTTGGCTATCCTGCGGTAAACCGTCCAGCTCTTGGTCTACATCTTGAAAAGTAATAGCCATTAAACCTTTTAAGTCTTTGCCCATAGCTAAAGAACAGACCGCGCTCCCACAAGCTACGGTAGATAGACAACCTTCGGTAAGATAAGCTATCTCTTGAACTTTTTCCTGTTCATTAAAATTTATCCACATTTCCAAATCGTCGGCGCAATTGCATTTGGTGCGCCCGTAGGCATCAGCTTTTTCCAAACGACCCATATAGTTTTTGGCGTTTGCTGTCGTTATAGTTTTTTGGCTGTATTGTAATGAACTATATAAATCTTTTTGGTTCATGGTTTATTATATAACAACCCTGTACATTATTATCTAGGCTATTACAACACTAAAATTCTCTGAAAAGATCGTCGACTTTGTATATTTTCTCACCGAGAATCGTACTACTTAATTGATCTTGCGAATTTTCAATCATACAATATGACGATCCAAGCCTTTCGTATTTAAGCCTATGTAGTTTTGTACCTTCTTTTAAGGCTCGAAGTAGAAGTGCTTCCATTTCAGGCTTGACTATATTATTGCGCCAATCAATATTAAGCGCATCCATATTCCACAGACTAGATTCGCCTTTTACTATCTTTGCGTTTTCTCTACTAACTTCTAATAGAACGTCTTCTATGGCATTTATGAGTTGTTCTAACTTCTCTTTTTTTAAATTTTCTGCCTGCTCTTTTTCTTGTATTCTGTGCTTTTTCATGGCACTAAAGATATTACACATTTTTCTCATTTTCTCTTTGATATTATATAATAAATCATCTTGAGGCAAGAAACCATATATGTCTTTTTGCCGCAGACCATTCCAATCTTTTCCTATAGTTGACAAAGAAGATGCTTTAGTTAAGCGCGCTTTCTACCACTCCTTTTATTTACTCTTTTCCGATGCGGTGCATTAACATCAAACGGAATAAATGTTTCGGAATGTTTTTGTGCTCTTAGGTTAATTTCATCAATCATCTTATAAGCTTGCCCTCTTGTAAACTGCTTAACGTAAATTTTATTTGGCTCGTTTTCACCGCGGCATTTA
>Ga0123353_10000342_pt1 | contig 56902 bp, 50 predicted proteins | sample TergutLab28metaG_3_FD_92763 | JGI IMG/M metagenome (GOLD analysis project Ga0123353, IMG submission 92763) | Labiotermes labralis P3 segment gut microbial communities from Petit-Saut dam, French Guiana - Lab288 P3 | ecosystem: Host-associated > Arthropoda: Insects > Digestive system > Gut ... | reverse complement strand
GGCAGGCACCCGCAACCCGCCAGCCGGTCCTCCGCCTACCACCCGCCCGGCACGGACTCGCGGGCATCCTTACGTGAGGCACCGGTTTCGGTTCGCGGGCAATTTGACATGAGGCACCACGGGTTGTTTCTGCAAAAGAGGGGGCTGGCCAGGGCTGACGACAGGCGGTTGCCCGACCCGCAACCGCCTGTCGTGTGGATCAGGCGGCCAGCCGGAGCCGTGCAACCTGGCTGAGGCTGCGCCGCAAGTCGGTCTCGCGACGCCGTTCGGACACGACCCGGTGCCAGGTGTCGATCAGCGGTTGCAGGTCCAACAGCGCCGCGTCGGGCACCCCACAGCTGATCGACCGGGCGATCTGGGTGTTCGTGGCAGTGCCCTCGAACACTGTCGGCGGCGTTGGTTCGGGCGCGGTCGCGGCACACACCTGGGTCAGTGCCAGACGGTAGACGACCTGAGATGCGCACAGCCGCACGATGGTGTCGCGGCACACTGAGTCCAGGGTGACAGTGACCAGCGTGTGCATCGTGCGGCGGGCCTCGTCCAGGTGTGCTTGGGCGAGGTGAAGCCGGTCGGCCTGGTCATCTTCGATGTCGACCCGCCACCGCGCCAGCTCGTCGCGGAGCCGGGACACCGACGACCCGTCGATTGCGTGGAAGAGGTAGGCAACCCCGGGCATGGCCATCCCGGTCACGACGCACAGGGCAGCGACCACCGCGAGGTTCCACCACATCCGGTCGGGGACGTCCAGTGCTTCGATGGCGCGGATGAGCAGTGCCGCAGTGAGGACGACTCCGAGCAGGCCGGTGATCACTGCCATGGCGTTGCGCCTGGTCGTCATGGGCTCAGCCGCGGCGAAGCTGCCCTCCGCCGCGAGTTCGCGTGCCTGGTTGTGTGCCAGGCCGGCCTGCCGGGCGGCCACGGCAACGGTCGCCGCGCACACCAGCGTGATGACGATGGTGGTGACGAAAACCAGCGGTTTGTCCGGACGTAGAACGTTGACGTTCCACAGGGCTGCGAGCCAGGTGAGCGTCGCCGCTACCTCCAGGTAGGGCGCCAGCGCCGCGGCCAGCCGCAGCAGGCCGCGGTGCCGGCGGTGCACCCCGATCCCGACGGCCTCGTCGGCCTTGATGTGCGCGGTCAGCCGGTCGCGCTCACGCCGGGCGGCGTCGGGCCCATAGGTGCCTCCGCCTTCACGGGCGACGAGGACCCCGCGGTCCTCACTGGCTTGCCCGATGGCCTCGTCAGCAGCATCCAGCTCGTCGGTCACGTCGTCGAGCAGAGGTCCGGCCCGTTTTTCCAGACCGCTGCGCAGTGTCGCTTCGGCGGCGACGGCGTCGGGCTGGGTCAGCACGAGTGCCGCGGAAGCCGGTACTTGCCAGGCATCGGCAGGTCGGCCCGATCGGGTGTTGTGCTCGATGATCAGCCGTGCGGCAGACACGGCGCGTCGGAAATCCCGTTTTTGTTGGACGAGCCGCTCGGCTCTTGCCTGTTTCCAGGTATAAGAAAGCACGAGGTGCTGGTGTGCGGTGCTGGGTCCGTCTCGGTTGGAGGAAGGTAGGGGTACGATAGTTGTGGTGGACATGTCAGATCCTTTCTAGTTTGTTGGGTCGACTTTGATGACGCAGACCCGGTTGTCGGGCGAAGTGGGGTCTTCGGGGTGCGGTTGCTCTTGGTTTCCTGCTCCTTTCGCGCTGATATGGTCCGCAGGGACTCCCATGGTCGTGATCACAGAAGTGATGGCCGCTGCTCGGTGCTCGCTCAGCTCGACGCCTCCCACGTCGCGAGGGCTGCCGTCGGCGCCCAGCGGTCCGAACCAGGCGACCGAGCAGGTAGCGCTCACGTGCGACCGGCCGATCAATGCCACACACTCGGCCAGGGCAGCGCGCACCTCAGGTTCGGAGACCAGCACGTCGCTGTTGGGCAAGAACGCCGACGAGGTGGCCAGCGTGCAGCTGTAGCCGACGGGCTCGACCACCGGGGCCGCCGAAGCCGGGAGCTCCCACATCGGCACCACCGCAACCTGCTCGCTGCTGGTGGCTGGGCCGGGTTGGCCATCGACGAAGCGCACCGACTCGGCGCCGCCCGCCTCGGCCAGGGCAGCCCAGACCGTCTGGCGGTACTCGTCGGCCGCAGGCCACAACGACTGTCCTCCGGTCGTCGCGCTGAGGTAGAACGTGACGTCGTGACCTGTGAGGTCGAGCAGCGCATGGGCGTCGGCCAGCGTCTGGACCAGTTGTGCTGGGTCCGTCTCCCAAGCGAGCCGGCGAAAGTCGACCGTGTTCTCGTCGAGCAGAGACGAGAAGACCATGACCGGGACGTCCCGGGGCAGGTGGGCGTCCAGCAGCCCGTCATAGAGCGCTCGTGCCTTGGTGCCGGGCGTCGCGGTGTTCATCGCCGCCGTGATCATGGCGGTCTTGTCAGCGAGGTCAGCCTGGACCTTGGCAGGCACCCGCGCCAGCTCGCCCTTGCTGGTCCGTGGGGTCAGGTCCACGGCCGTCGTGCTCGCAGTGCCGTCGCCCTCTACCCGGACGAGCCAGACGGTCCCGCCGCTGGCTGCCACCTCAGCCAGCTGCTGGCGAGCGCTGGGGGGAAGGGAGTAGGCGACGTCTTGGGCTGTTGGCGCGGTGTACACAATGACCGCGTCGATCGCCGGGACCGAGTTTGGACGGGCGGCGAAGAACCATGCCCCGACGGCCGCGGCCACGAGGGCTGCCCCGGTGGCCAACAGCGTCGGAGAACGGGCGCCGCGGCGTGATCTGGACCGGCGACAGCGGCGCCGCACGCGGGTCAATTTTTTCATTTCGGGCTTCCTTCCTGGTGGCGGCGGCAGGCGATTGAGCCTTGGGTGTTACGATACTTGCCGAACGTGCCATTGCAAGCCTATAATGTGCCGCAGAATTGGTTTGCGCCTGGCTTGGGCCAAAGTTTCTGGCATGTGCCAGACGCCATTCCAGGTGCCGGGCCGGAGGCTGGTCGTGGTGGCTGGGGTCGGCCGGGCACGTCGCGGGACCGGCACACGGCATCGACCCAGGAGTGCCAGGCAGACCGACGGTGGCGTGGCTGGCGGACACGTGTGGTGGCAGTCCGAAGGGATGAGCAGAGATGAGGTCACTAGATCGGGTGGCTGTGTCTCCCGGGGCCGCTGGCGTTGGCACAATGAGCACGTGAGCGAACCGAACGTGCAGTGTCCGGCTGTCGCTTCGGCGAGAGTGCTTCTCCAGGCGCTGGGGGCGTTGGGGCTGCGCGACGTCGTGCTGTGCCCGGGGTCGCGCAGCGGACCGTTGGCGTTCGCGCTGGCAGACGCGGCGCTGGAGGACCACGAACGCCCCAGCCAGGTGCCGCCGATCAACCTGTACGTGCGGGTGGACGAGCGTGCCGCGGCGTTCTTGGCCCTGGGGCTGGCCAAAGGGCTGCAGGCCGACGAGGACATGCGGCCGGTCGCGGTGGTGACCACGTCGGGCACAGCGGTGGCGAACCTGGCGCCCGCAGTGCTGGAGGCCCACCACAGTGGGGTCCCGTTGCTGGTGCTCAGTGCTGACCGGCCCCACGAGCTGCGGGGGGTGGGTGCGAACCAGGTCACCGACCAGACGCAGGTCTTCGGGTCGGCGACCCGCCTGACCGTGGACGTACCGGCTCCCACAGGGGGCCGCGACGAACCCCGTGACCTGCGCCAGCTCGCCTCGCGCGCGGTGGCAGCGGCCCTGGGCGCCCGCACAGGGTGGCCGGGGCCGGTGCACCTGAACCTGGCGTACCGCGAACCGCTGGTGCCCAACGCGGTGCCGTGGCCCGAACCGGGTGCGCTGGGCCTGACCGTCGTCACCGCACGCGGTTCGGCGACAGCCGACGCCGTCCCGCAGTCGGCGGCGGCCGGACCGGTCCACCACGTGCGCGACGTCCCGACGGTGCTGCTCGCCGGTGACGGCGCCGGAGTCATCGCCCGCCAGGTGGCTGAGGCCAACGGGTGGCCCCTGCTGGCCGAACCGTCGTCGGGGGCACGGGGCGGCCCCAACGCCATCGCCGCGTACCGGGTGCTCGTCGAGCTGCGCGACCTGGGAGGGGCGGTGCGGCGGGTCGTGGTGCTCGGGCGCCCGACCCTTGCCCGGCCGGTGCAGCGGATGCTGGCACGTGAGGGCGTCGAGGTGGATGTCATCGCCCCGCGCGGGCGGGACTGGACCGACGCCGAACGGTGCGCCACCCAGGTGCTCACCGAGGTGCCCACACGGATGCGTGCAGGCCGTGCGGTCTCTGACGCGTGGCTGCGCGAGTGGACCGGCGCCGACGACGCCGCAGGTGAGGCCATCGACGAGGTGCTCGACGAGGTCGAGGACTCCCATAGCCGCAACCGCCGGTACCACGGCGCGCGTATCACCGGACCGTTCCTGGCCCGGGCGGTCGCACGCGCCTCACGCCCCGACGACGTGCTGGTCGCCGGTGCTTCGCACCCCATCCGCGACCTGGACCTGGTCGCGCGCTGGGAAGACTCCCCGCTGGTGCTGGCCAACCGGGGGCTGTCAGGAATCGACGGGACGGTGTCGACCACGGTGGGGGTGTCCCTGGCCATGCCTGACCGGCAGGTGCGCGCCCTGCTCGGCGACCTGACGTTCCTGCACGACGTCGGTGGCCTGCTGGTGCCGACCCACGAGATCGAACCGTCTGTGCAGCTGGTCGTCGCCAACGACGAGGGCGGGTCGATCTTCCACTCCCTCGAACCGGGGGAGGACGCCTACGCCGACGTCTTCGAGCGGGTTTTTGCCACCCCGCACGAGGTGGACCTGCGTGCGGTCGCCGAGGCGTACGGGATGCGTTACCACCTGGTCGACGACGCCGCTGACCTCGAACCGGTGCTGGATTCGCCAGCTCCAGGGATGTCGCTGGTCGAGGTGCGGGTGGACCGGGAGGGCCGCCGCGAGCTGTCGCTGGCCTTGGCGACGCGCACCGTGGAGGCGATCGGTCTGCTCAACCGCTGAGGCCTTTTGGCTGGCACGTTCGGATAAGCCCTTGAGGGCGAACGCAACCTCGCTGTTCTCACCACAGCTCGCAGCATGTGAGAAAGTTATGCGACGAGGAGGTACATGATGTCGACTGCTGATGGAGACCGGCCCGGTTCCGCCGGGCAGGACCAGACGGCCGCACCGTCCGCGGAAGCTGCTGCTGAGGTCTGTCCACCGGTCCCAGCCCAGCCGGACCACACCGTGGCGATCGCCCGACGCGAGGACCTTCCCACGGCTGACGAGTCCCAACCCCCGAGGCCTGCTGCGCAAGAACCTCCAGCCCCAGCACCTGCGCAGGCGCACGCTCCGGTGTCGCAGGGCCCTCCTCCTCCTCCGGTTCCCCAGCCCCCGGCTCCGCCGGTTCCCCAGCCCCCGGCTCCGCCGGTTCCCCAGCCGCCGGCCCAGCCGGGTCCGCGGCAGCCAGGTCCGTCTCCTTTGTTTCCCCAGGGTCCGCCTCCACCAGGCGCTGTGTCTTCGACATCGGGATGGGCAGCGGTCACACCACCGCCACCGGCGTCGGCGCTCGCACCGGCACCTGCCTACCCGGCGGCCCCACCGCCGTCCGCGCCGACGTACGTCCAGTCTGGCCAGGCGCCGCGCCCCATCGCGGACACGGTTGCCAAACCCCGGCCGTTGTGGCTCACGGTCGTGGCTGCCGGCGCCACGGCGCTGGTGGTGACCGCGGCGACTTTCTTCGGCCTGCGGGCTCTCACCGACGGCTCGTCGAGCGCTGGCAGCACCGCCCGTCCGGGGTCGGTGGCCACGATCGGCCAGTCCACGGCTGAGGGTGTGCCGGTCGAAGGCTCGAGCGTGTCCCAGCCGAACTGGGAGAAGGTCGCCGCAGTCGTCACCCCATCGGTCGTGGCGATCGAGGTGAGCACCGCAGAGGGGGCCGGGGCGGGCTCGGGTGTCATCTTCTCCGCAGAGGGCGACATCCTCACCAACAACCACGTCGTCGACGGGGCCCAGGACGGCAAAGTCATGGTGACGTTGTCCGACGGACGGATCTACGAGGCGTCGATCGTCGGCAAAGACGCGACCACCGACCTGGCCGTCGTCCGGATCGCCAACCCGCCGCAAGACCTGTCTCCTGCTGCGCTGGGGGATTCGGCCGCAGTGGTCGTCGGCCAGCCGGTCATGGTCGTGGGCAACCCGTTGCGCCTGCAGAACACGGTGACCACCGGCATCGTCTCGGCGGTCAACCGTCCGGTCACGACGATGGGCCAGACCCGCGAGGACGAAGACGTCATCACCAACGCCATCCAGGTGGACGCTGCGGTCAACCCCGGCAACTCTGGTGGGCCGCTGTTCGACGGCGAGGGCAAGGTCATCGCGATCGCCTCGTCGATCGCCTGCGTGCCGTCGCAGTGCAGCGCGGGGGTCACCGGGTCCATCGGGCTGGGTTTTGCCATCCCGGTGAACCTGGCCAAGAACATCGCCAGCCAGCTGGTCAACAGTCCTGACCACACCGCGCAGCACGCGCGTCTGGGGGTCCGTCTCAACGACAGTGCCGCCGAGGCCGACGGGGTGTTCCGCAGCGGCGCGAAAGTCGTCGTCGTCGAGACCGGGACACCGGCCGCGGCTGCGGGGCTCGTCGAAGGTGACGTCGTCGTGGCGTTCAACAACGAGCCTGTCCACGGTGCGGCGTCGCTGACGGCTTTCGTGCGGTCCTACACGTCGGGCGACACGGTGACCTTGACCGTCGTGCGCGACGGCAAACCCCTGGAGATCGACGTCACCTTGACCGCAGGCGGGTAGTCCGCCCGGCCTGGCCCCAGACCCTGGCGTCAGTCGGAGCCGAGGGCGTACTTCATGGGTTCGAGCTTGGCGTTGGACTCGGCGACCTCGGCGGCCGGGTCTGAGGCTGCCACGACGCCGCAGCCGGCGAACAGGCGCACGGTGTGCCGGTCGTCGGGGTCGACCTGTGCGCAGCGCAGGGCGATACCCCACTCTCCGTCGCCGTCAGCACCGGTCCAGCCGACCGGTCCGGCGTAGCGCCCACGGTCCATGTGCTCGAGCTCGCTGATGAGGTCTGCGGCGGCCGTCGACGGGGTGCCGCACACCGCTGCCGACGGGTGCAACGCGGCGACCAGGCCCAGCGACCCCACGTGGTCGGCGAGCACCCCGGTGATATCCGACGCCAGGTGCAGAACGTTGGGCAGCGGCAAGACGAACGGCACGTCGGGGACGTTCGTCGAGGTGCAGTACGGCGCGAGCGCGTCGGCCACGGACTGCACCGCGTACTCGTGCTCTTCGAGGTCTTTGGACGAGTGCGCCAGGACTCCTGCGCGGGCAAGGTCGGCCTCGTCGTGGCCGGTGCGTTGGATGGTCCCGGCCAGCACCCGGGAGGTGACCAACCCGCGTTCGGCACGCACCAACAGCTCGGGGGTCGCTCCGACGAGGTCGGCGACGGCGAACGTCCAGCACGAGTCGTAGCGGCGGGCCAGGCGGTCCAGCGCCCAGCGCACGTCCAGTGGTTCGGTGGTACGTGCGACCACATCTCTGGCCAGGACGACTTTGTCGGCACGTCCGGCACGGATCGCGGCGACGGCTTCGCCGACCTTGGCTGCCCAGGCGTCAGGTCCCAGCGCGCCGCAGCGGTAGGTGACCGGTCCGGGGGCACGGACCGGCGAGGCGACCGACACGGTGGTGCGTCGTGTCGCCGTCGCCCCGATCGTCGTCAGCCACGCCTGGCCGCCACGGCGCCCGACGAGCACAGAGGGGACCACCAGCACACCGGCCCCCATCGTTGGGTCGAAGGCGAACGACCCGAACGCCACCGGCCCGGTCCCGGGCAGCCCGACCTCGTCTCGGACGACTGCGTGGGACACCAGGTCGGCCCAGGCGTCCTGGGCGGCGTGGACCTGGTCAGGTCCGACGACGTCGACCTGGGCGGCGGTACCCCACCCGACCAGTCCTTCTGCGCGCCGCACCCAGCTCAGCAGGGCGTCGGGCGGAAGTAGCCGCAGCAGGTCGCCAGGGTCGTCGATGGCGACGGTCCGCACGACCAGCCGGGGGACGTCGACGGCGTGGTCGCGTATCGCAGTGGTGCTCATCGTCTGGTCACTGTACTGACACTCGCCCGCGCGTGGCGCGAGCATCCGGGTGATCGCCTGGAAAGCGCGGTGCTTGGACGCCCAGGATGCTCCCCAGAGGACCTGATTCGTTTAAACGAGAAAGTTCGTACTCAATTTGGCCTGCGGGTTGTCCAGGGTCTGCCAGGATGGTGCCATGGTTCGTGCAGGACTGGACAAGCGGCAGCGCGACGTGGCAACCATGTTCGACACCATCGCCCCTCGTTACGACGTGGCTAACGACGTGATGTCCCTGGGTCACGACTGGTCGTGGCGCCGCGCAACAGTGAGGGCCGTGGGCGCCCGACCAGGGGAAAAAGTGCTGGACGTCGCCGGAGGCACTGGTACCTCGACCGCCCCGTACGCCGACAACGGGGCCCGTGTGGTGGCCTGCGACCTGTCGGTGGGGATGTTGCGCCAAGGGCGCCACCGCCGCCCAGACCTGGCTTTCGTCGCCGGGGACGCGCTGTCGCTCCCTTTCGGCGATGCCTCGTTCGACGCGGTGACGATCTCCTTCGGCCTGCGCAACGTCCCTGACGTCCACGGGGCGCTGGCCGAGATGCTGCGGGTCACACGCCCGGGCGGGCGGCTCGTGGTCTGCGAGTTCTCCACCCCCCGGTCGCCGCTGCTGCGGGCAGGTCACGAGCTGTACCTGCGCACCATCTTGCCGGCCCTGGTGCGCGTCGTGTCGAACATCGACGACGCCTACGAGTACCTCGTCGAGTCGATCCTGCACTGGCCGGGACAGCTCGAGCTCGCGGCCCAGGTCCGCGCCGCAGGATGGGACCAGGTTGCCTACCGCAACCTGTCGGGGGGGATCGCCGCCCTGCACCGGGGGGTCCGGCCTGACAGATAGTGTGACCAAACTCACTGGGACCTAGGTCACCCGTCGCAGACAGCTCACCAAACGCCCGATAGACTTCCACACGAATCCGACGACAACACAGCAAGGAACCCCCCGTGGTGACCACGACAGATGACGCGGACGTCATCGTCGTTGGCGCAGGTCCAGCGGGTTCAGGCACCGCGTACTGGTGCGCCCAGGCCGGGTTGCAGGTCCTGCTGCTCGACAAGGCCCAGTTCCCGCGCGACAAGGTCTGCGGCGACGGCCTGACCCCCCGTGCGGTGGCCGAGCTGGTGCGTATGGGATTGCCGGTCCGCGAGGCCGACGGGTGGATACGTAACCGTGGCCTGCGGGTCCACGGTGGTGGGCATGTCGTCGAGCTGGCTTGGCCGCAAACCTCCAGCTACCCGTCGTACGGGATGGCCCGGCGCCGCACGTCGTTGGACCACATGCTCGTCGACCATGCCCGTGCCGCCGGGGCCAAGCTCGTCGAGCAGACCACCGTCACCGCTCCGGTGCGCGACGAGGGCACCGGCCGGGTCGTCGGGGTCAGCGCGCGGGGGGCCGGGCACTCCAAGGACGAGCCACCGCAGACCTACCGGGCCCGTGTGGTCATCGCTGCGGACGGGGCCTCCTCGCGTCTGGCCACCGCGCTGGACCGTACTCCGCGCACTGACCGCCCCATGGGTGTGGCGGTGCGCACCTACTTCCGCTCACCCCTGCACGACGACCCGTGGATGACCAGCCACCTGGAGCTGTGGGACGGCGAGCCGGGCCGCTCCGCCCTCATGCCTGGCTACGGGTGGATCTTCCCCCTGGGCGACGGCACGGTGAACGTCGGGGTGGGTTCGGTGTCGTCGACCTCGGCGGCGACGAAGGTGGACTACCGCGACCTGTTCGCACGGTGGACCGCCCACGCCCCCGCCGAGTGGGGCCTGACCGCCGACAACCAGCTCGGTCCGGTGCGCGGCGCGGCGCTGCCCATGGGCTTCAACCGGCAGCCTTTGTACTGCGACGGGATGATGCTCGTGGGAGACGCTGGCGGTATGGTCAGCCCGTTCAACGGTGAAGGGATCGCCTATGCGCTGCAAGCCGGGCGGATCGCGGCGGACACGGTTGTCCAGTCGCTCGCCCGCACGTCCAGGGCGGGTCAGGAGCGCGCCCTGGGCACCTACCAGGCCCGGATGAAGGACGACCTAGGTGGCTACTACACGTTGGGACGTGGTTTTGTCAGGCTCATCGAGAACCCGAAGGTCATGCGGGTGTGCACCCGTTACGGCCTGCCGCGGCCGCAGCTCATGCGTTTCACCCACAAGCTGCTGTCGGACTGCTACGAACCGGTCGGCGGCGACCTGATGGACAAGGTCATCGCAGGACTCGCCCGGCTGGTGCCGCAGGCATGAGGGGTCTGATACGTGAGGATGTCGCTATGAGGACGAGGCACGAGGAAGGCGGAGGCATGACGAAGACTGGCGCAACCGGGAGGATGCCGCGATGAACCCCTACGTCCCGATCCTCATGATGATGGGCCTGGCCACGTTGCTCGCCGTCGGCGGTGTCGTGGCCAGTACGCTCATCGGGCCCCGACGCTACAACCGCGCCAAGCTCGAGGCGTACGAGTGCGGGATCCAGCCCACGCCGCACGCGGTGGGCGGGGGCCGGTTCCCCGTGAAGTACTACCTGGTCGCGATGACCTTCATCGTCTTCGACATCGAGGTCGTCTTCCTCTACCCGTGGGCGGTGAGCTTCTTGACGCTGAAGATGTTCGGGACGGTCGCGATGATGGCGTTCCTCGCGCTCATCACGGTGCCGTTCGTGTACGAGTGGCGCCGCGGCGGCCTGGAGTGGGACTGAGGAGGGAGCGGACATGGCAACCGAACAACCTGTGCCGGCAGGCATCCTGCTGGGTACCGTCGAGGGTCTGGCTGGCTGGGCGCGCAAAGCGTCTGTGTGGCCGGTGACCTTCGGCCTGGCGTGCTGCTCGATCGAGATGATGGCCACCGGGTGCGCCCGGTTCGACATCTCACGGATCGGGATGGAGGTGTTCCGCGCCTCACCGCGTAACGCCGACCTCATGATCGTCGCCGGACGGCTGTCGCAGAAGATGGCCCCGGTGGCCCGCCAGGTCTACGACCAGATGGCCGAGCCGAAGTGGGTGCTGGCGATGGGCGTGTGCGCGTCGTCGGGCGGCATGTTCAACAACTATGCGATCGTGCAGGGCGTCGACCACGTCCTGCCGGTCGACATCTACCTGCCGGGTTGTCCGCCACGGCCGGAGATGCTCCTGCACGCGCTGCTCGCCCTGCACGACCAGGTCCAGCACGAGCCGCTGCTGGGGCACAAGAAGGAGATCGCCGCCGCGGTCGAGCAGGCCGCGCTGGCAGCCGAACCTACCTCTCACATGACGGGTCTGCTGCGATGAGCGAAGAGAACAGCATCCAGACACCACCACGCGGGACGGTGGTCAAAGCCGACGGACCTCCGCTGCTGGAGGTCGTGGACGTGCGCCACGGCATGTTCGGCCCTGCCGGGTCGGGCGACACCTCCGGTTACGGCGGGCTGGTCACCACAGTCGTCTTGCCCGGACCGTCGCAACGGCCCTACGGCGGCTGGTTCGACGAGGTCGTGGACGTGCTGGCCGAGGTGCTCGACGAGGGCCCCGGGTACGACGCGGCGGTCGAGGCCGTGGTGATCGACCGCGGCGAGCTGACGTTGCACGTGGTCGCCGAGCACCTGGTCACTGTGTGCCAGGCGCTGCGCGACGACCCGGACCTGCGTTTCGAGCTCTCGTTGGGTGTCTCAGGGGTGCACTACCCCCTTGACGAGCACCGCGAGCTGCATTCGGTGATGCACCTGGTGTCGGTGACCCACGGGCGCCGGCTACGGGTGGAGGTCTCGGTGGACGACGCCGACCCGCACATCCCGTCCACGACGTCGGTGTACCCGACCAACGACTGGCACGAACGTGAGACGTTCGACTTCTTCGGCATCGTCTTCGACGGCCACCCCGGCCTGTCGCGGATCCTCATGCCCGACGACTGGGCGGGCCACCCCCAGCGCAAGGACTACCCGCTGAGTGGTATCCCGGTCGAGTTCAAGGGCGCCACGGTGCCCCCGGCCGACGAGCGGAGGGCGTACCGCTGATGAGCACCCCAACACCTCCTGACGGCACCCCGGCGCACTCGACGACGGGTCTGCACGACGACGACATGGTCGGCATCCCCATCTACGAGTCCGTCGGCGACGACTGGTCCGACATCGCCGCCGAGGCTGCCCGGCTGGGCGAAGAGCGCATCGTGGTGAACATGGGTCCTCAGCACCCGTCCACCCACGGTGTGCTGCGCCTCATGCTGGAGATCGACGGTGAGACGGTCACCGAGGCCCGCGCAGGTATCGGCTACCTGCACTCGGGTATCGAGAAAACCATGGAGTACCGCACCTGGGCGCAGGGTGTGACGCTGTGCACCCGCATGGACTACCTGGGCCCGCTGTTCCAGGAGAGCGCGTACTGCCTGGCGGTCGAGAAGCTGCTCGACGTCGCTGACGACGTGCCTGAACGCGCTTCGGTGATCCGCGTGCTGGTCATGGAGCTCAACCGGATCTCCTCGCACCTGGTGTTCTTGGGCACCGGCGGCAACGAGATGGGCGCCACCACCGTCATGATGCTCGCTTTCGAGGCCCGCGAGGACGTGCTCAAAGTCCTCGAGGCCATCACCGGGCTGCGGATGAACCACGGGTACGTACGTCCCGGTGGTGTCGCGCAGGACGTGCCAGCCGACATCGTCACGTACGTCCGCTCGAAGGTCGCCAACGTCCGCAAGTACATGCGGGGCCTAGAAGACCTCATGCTGGAGAACCCCATCCTGAAGCTGCGGATGAAGGAGACCGGCTATCTGTCGATGGCCGCGTGCATGGCGCTGGGGGTGACCGGGCCGCTGCTGCGTGCCACCGGCCTGCCCTACGACGTGCGCAAGACCGAGCCGTACTGCGGGTACGAGACCTACGACTTCGACATCCCCACAGCGACCGAGGGCGACAACTACGCCCGCATGATGGTCCGCATCGAAGAGCTCTACCAGTCGTTGCTGCTCGTCGAGCAGGCGTGCGACCGGCTCGAGGCCACCGTCGGCGCCCCGGTGATGATCGAGGACAAGAAGATCGGCTGGCCAGCGCAGATGTCTGTCGGCCCTGACGGTCAAGGACAGTCGCCCGAGAACGTCAAACGGATCTTGGGCACGTCGATGGAGGGCTTGGTCCACCACTTCAAGCTCGTCACCGAAGGGTTCCGGGTCCCGCCGGGCCAGGTGTGGCAGACCATCGAGCACGCCCGCGGCACGATGGGTGTGCACGTGGTCTCCGACGGAGGGACCAAACCGTACCGGGCCCACTTCAGGGACCCGTCGTTCAACAACCTGCAGGCGACTGCGGTGATCTGCGAAGGCGGACAGGTCGCCGACGTCGTGGTCTCCGTCGCTTCGATCGACCCGGTGCTCGGAGGAGTGGACCGCTGATGGAACACAAGAAAGACGCTCCGGCGACGCACCCCACGTCCTACGACGAGGAGACCCGCGCACGCCTGGCCGACGAGGCCGCGCAGATCGTCGCGCGCTACCCCAACCCCCGCTCGGCCCTGCTGCCGATCTTGCACCTGGTCCAGTCCGAAGACGGGTACGTCTCCCCGCGCGGGGTGGCGTTCGCCGCGGCCACGCTGGGGCTGACCCCCGCGCAGGTCTCGGCGGTGTCGACGTTCTACACCCAGTACAAACGCCACCCCAACGGCACCTACACCGTCGGGGTGTGCGTCACCGCGCTGTGCGCCGTCATGGGCGGCGACGCCATCTGGGACGAGGTCGCCACCCACCTGGGTATCGGCCACGAGCAGACCACCGACGACGGGCTGATCACCCTCGAACGCCTGGAGTGCAACGCGGCCTGCGACTACGCACCGGTCGTCATGGTGAACTGGGAGTTCTTCGACAACCAGACTCCGGAGTCCACCGTGGCTCTGGTCGACGACATCAAAGCCGGGAAAACCGTCAGACCCACCCGTGGCGCTGACTCGGTGGCGACGTTCAAAGAGGTCTCCCACGTCCTGGCCGGTTTCGCCGACGGCCGCGGCGACGAGGGCGGCCTGCCAGGCGAGCCGACCCTGCGCGGCACCGTCTTGGCCAAAGAGAAGCGCTGGACGGCACCGCCCCTGCCTGACGAGCGCCGCCGAGGCTCTCAACCAGCCGGCAAGAGCGCGAAGGAGTCGTGATGACTGCCACGTTGGCCCCCGTGCTGTCGCGGGACTGGGACGCCGAGAAGTCCTGGTCGATGGCGACCTACCTGACCAAAGGCGGCTACCTCGGGCTGCGCAAGGCGCTGACCATGAAACCGGAGGAGGTGGTCGCCGCGGTCAAGGACTCCGGTCTTCGGGGCCGGGGCGGCGCCGGGTTCCCCACCGGGTTGAAGTGGACCTTCTTGCCCCCGTCCGACGGTGGTCCGCGCTACCTGGTCGTCAACGCTGACGAGTCTGAGCCGGGCACCTGCAAAGACATCCCGTTGATGCTGGCCAGCCCGCAGCTGCTCATCGAGGGGATCGTCATCACCTCGTACGCCATCGGCTGCCACCACGCGTTCATCTACCTGCGTGGCGAGGTCGTCCACGTGTACCGCAGGCTGCTGGAGGCGGCGGCCGAGGCCCGCAAGGCCGGGTACCTGGGTCCCAACGTCCAAGGTTCCGGGTTCGACCTGGAGCTGACGGTCCACACCGGCGCTGGCGCCTACATCTGCGGGGAGGAGACAGCGCTGCTGGACTCCCTGGAGGGACGGCGCGGCCAGCCCAGGCTCAAACCGCCGTTCCCCGCGGTCGAGGGTCTGTACGCCCGTCCGACCGTGGTCAACAACGTCGAGTCCATCGCCTCGGTACCCGCCATCGTGCGCGGCGGGGCGGACTGGTTCAAGCTCATGGGGACCGAACGGTCCACCGGCCACGGGCTGTTCTCCCTGTCAGGGCACGTGGAGCGGCCCGGCCAGTACGAGGCGCCCCTGGGTATCACCTTGCGCGAGCTGCTGGAGATGGCTGGCGGTGTCCGCAACGGCAACAAGCTGAAGTTCTGGACCCCCGGTGGCTCGTCCACCCCGGTCTTCACCGACGAGCACCTCGACGTCCCGCTGGACTACGAGGCAGTCGGCCAGGCAGGGTCCATGCTCGGGACCCGGGCCTTGCAGATCTTCGACGAGACCACCTCGATGGTCCGTGTGGCGACCCGGTGGCTGGAGTTCTACAAGCACGAGTCGTGCGGCAAGTGCACTCCCTGCCGGGAGGGCACGTCGTGGATGGTCCGGGTGCTCAAACGCCTGGAGGCCGGCAAAGGTGAGCCCGGTGACGTCGAGCTGCTCGACGAGCTGGCCGGCAACATCTTCGGCAAGGCGTTCTGCGCGCTGGGCGACGGGGCGGTCAGCCCGGTCACCTCAGGCCTGAAGTACTTCCGCGAGGAGTTCGAGGCAGGGATGCACACCCCGGCCGACGAGGTGTTCCCGCCTGAGCGCAGCACTTTGTTCGCCTACACCCCCCGTGGTCCGCGCGGGGCTGACCTGGCGGGAGACCACTGATGACCACCGCCCCCACCACCCCGAGGGCCGGCGTACCCCTGGTGCCTGCCGCACCAGTCGTCGACGCGCCCGCCCCGGCCGACACGGTGACGCTGACTGTCGACGGTCTGGAGATCACCGTCCCCAAAGGCACTTTGGTCATCCGGGCTGCCGAACAGCTGGGGATCGCGATCCCACGGTTCTGCGACCACCCGTTGCTGGCCCCTGTGGGTGCCTGCCGCCAGTGCATGGTGGAGGTCTGGGCACCAGGGCGTGACGGCAACCTCGCCAAGATGCCCAAACCGCAGCCCTCGTGCGCCATCGAGTGCACCAACGGGATGCAGGTGCGCACCCAGCACACCTCTGACGAGGCCGACACGGCACAGCGTGCTGTGATGGAGCTCATCTTGGCCAACCACCCGCTGGACTGCCCGATCTGCGACAAGGGTGGCGAGTGCCCTCTGCAGAACCAGGCTGTCTCCAACGGCAGGAGCGACTCGCGCCTGCTGGGCGGCAAACGTGACTACGAGAAGCCGGTCAACGTCTCGGCCCAGATCCTGCTGGACCGCGAACGGTGCGTGCTGTGCCAGCGGTGCACCCGCTTCTGCGAGCAGGTCGCCGGCGACAAGTTCGTCGACCTGCAGATGCGTGGTGCCCGCCAGCAGATCGGTGGGTTCGACACGAGGCTGCTGGACTTCGCCGGCCAGGCGCCGGTCGCTTCGGCCGACGCCACCGGCGGTGAGTTCGCCTCGTACTTCTCGGGCAACACTGTGCAGATCTGCCCGGTCGGCGCGTTGACGTCAGCGTCGTACCGTTTCCGGTCACGTCCGTTCGACCTGGTCTCGACCCCGTCGGTCGCCGAGCACGACGCTATGGGCTCGGCGATCCGTATCGACCACCGCCGCGGCAAGGTCCTGCGGCGCCTGGCCGGTGACGACCAGCAGGTCAACACCGAGTGGCTGACCGACAAGGACCGTTTCGCCTTCCGCTGGCAGGACGCCGAGGACCGTATCACCACCCCGATGGTGCGCCGCGACGGCCAGCTCGTCGCGGTCAGCTGGCTCGAAGCCCTGGAGACCGCAGCCGAAGGGCTGCGCAAGGCGATGGGTTCAGGCGGTGTGGGTGTGCTGCCCGGTGGGCGCCTGACCTTGGAAGACGCTTACGCGTACTCCAAGTTCGCCCGGGTGGTGCTCGGTACCAACGACATCGACCACCGTGCGCGGGTGGTCAGCGACGAAGAGACCGCGTTCTTGGCCAACCAGGTGGCTGGCAGCCCGATGGACGTGACGTTCACCGACCTGGTGGCTGCGCCGCATGTCGTGCTCGTCGGGTTCGAACCCGAGGACGAGGGCGGGATCTTCTTCTTGCGCCTGCGCGAGAAGGTGCGGGCCGGGTCGATGACCGTGACGCAGGTCGCCGCGGCCGCCAGCCCCGGTGCGCGACGCCTGTCCGCGACGTTGGTCCCCGCGGCTCCTGGTACTGAGGCTGAGCTGCTCGACGGTGCCGTCGCTGGCGCTGACAACCCCGCGCTGGCCCTGCTGGCCGAACGCGCGGCGGCAGATGGTGCGGTCATCGTCGTCGGCGAACGCCTCGCCGGGTCGCCTGGCGCTCTGTCTGCGGCTGTCCGGTTGGCCAGACGCTCAGGTGCGCTGCTGGCCTGGGTCCCGCGCCGTGCTGGTGAGCGTGGTGCGGTCGAGGCTGGGACGCTGCCGAACCTGCTGCCCGGCGGACGCCCGGCGGGCGAGGGCGAGGCGTGGGACGAGATGGCCGAGGTCTGGGGTGCGACGAACGCCCCCCAGCGTGCAGGCCGTCCGGTCAACGAGATCCTCGTGGCCGCCTGGGGCTCAGAGCTCGGCGGACTGCTCGTCGGCGGTGTCGACCCTGGTGACCTGCCCGATCCCGCTGCCGTGCGCAACGCGCTCGACGAGGTCGGGTTCCTGGTCTCGCTGGAGGTACGGCACTCGCAGGTGACAGCCCGGGCCGACGTGGTGCTTCCCGTGGCGCCACCTGCGGAGAAACCGGGGACGTTCGTCAACTGGGAAGGTCGTCCGCGGCCGTTCGCCCAGGCCCTGGTCTCTACGCAGGCCTCCGACCACCGGGTGCTGGACCGTCTGGCCACGGCGATGGGCTGCCGGCTCGGTCTGGCCACGCTCACCGCGGTCCACGACGAGCTGGACCGTCTTGGTGGCTGGCGCGGTGCCAAGGTCGCCGCCCCCGACGTACCGGCCCCGACACCACCGACGGTGGCCGCCGGGCACGCGGTGCTCGCCTCGTGGCGGCTCCTGCTGGACGCTGGGCGCGGTCAAGACGGTGAGGACTTCCTCGCCCGGACCGCCCGGAGCACCACTGCCTGGGTCTCGGCGGCCACCGCCGCAGCCCTGGGCGACCCGGAAGAGGTGAAAGTGAGCACAGAGCGCGGTTGCGTGACCGTGCCGGTCGAGGTGGTCGACATGGCCGACCACGTCGTGTGGTTGCCGACCAACGCCCGCGACTGCCAGGTCTACGAGAACCTGGTCGCTGTCGCTGGTGACGTCGTCGAGATCGCCGGTTCCGACGAGGAGGTGCAGGTATGAGCGCCGTCGCATATGTCGCTGCGGACTTCAGCAACGACGTCCACTGGTGGGTCCCCTTGCTCAAAGGGGTGTTCATCTTGGTCCTGGTGCTGACCAGCGTCATCGTGGCGATCTGGTTCGAGCGCAAGGTCGTGGCCAAGATGCAGCTGCGGCCCGGCCCGAACGTCCACGGTCCGATGGGTCTTCTGCAGTCCACTGCCGACGCCATCAAGCTGCTGGTCAAGGAGGAGATCTCCGTCAAGGCGGCTGACCGGCTGGTCTACCTGATCGCCCCGGTGATCGCGGTGTTCTCCGCGTTCCTCACCTTGGCGGTCATCCCGATGGCCGGGGAGGTCTCGGTCTTCGGGTTCCGCACCCCGCTGCAGATGACCGACTTCCCGGTCGCTGTGCTGTACATCTTGGCCTGCACGTCGGTGGGTGTGTACGGGATGGTGCTCGGAGGTTGGGCGTCAGGGTCCACGTACCCGCTGCTGGGTTCGGTGCGGTCCACCGCCCAGGTCATCAGCTACGAGCTGGCCATGGGCCTGTCCCTGGTCTCGGTGTTCGTGCTGGCAGGGTCGATGTCCACCTCGGAGATCGTCGACGCCCAGTACCGCGACAAGTGGTTCGTGGTCGCGCTGCCGCTGGCGTTCATCTTGTACGTGGTCGCCATGATCGGTGAGGTCAACCGGTTGCCGTTCGACCTGCCCGAGGCTGAGGGCGAGCTGGTGGCTGGCTACATGACCGAGTACTCGGCCATGAAGTTCGCCTGGTTCTACCTGGCCGAGTACATCAACATGCTCAACGTCTCGGCGGTAGCCACCACCTTGTTCCTCGGCGGTTGGCACACGCCGATCCCGCTGAACTACCTGGGGGTGCCCGACTCGGGCTACTGGGGCTTCCTGTGGTTCCTGCTCAAGGTCTGGTCGATCATGTTCTTCTTCGTCTGGGTCCGCGGCACGCTGCTGCGCTTCCGGTACGACCAGTTCATGAACCTGGGCTGGAAGGTGCTCATCCCCACAGCCCTGGCCTGGCTGTTCGGCGTGGCCATGATCCGTGCGGTCGGCGAGTTCACCGACATCTCGACCGGCTACATGCTGCTCGTCCTCGCCGGGCTCCTGCTGGTGTTCGCGGCGCTGTCCTTCCTCATCCCAGAGAAGAAAGCACCACCTCCAAAGCCTGGAGGAGAGTTCGACCCGTTTGCGGACGGGTTCCCGGTGCCGCCCATGCCCGGCCAGACCCTGCCGCCGTCACCACGACGGCTGCGGGCGATGGCCGCCGCTGGTGCGGTGATCGAACCTGACGCGGCCCAGACTGAGGAGACCGACCGTGACTGAGCAGAGCCCCGCTCCGCCGACACCGGACCAGATGCCCGGGTACGCCTCGCAGATCCCCCAGCGCAACATCCTGGCGGCGCTCTTCGCCCCGGTCGCCGGGTTCGGGGTGTCGCTGAGCAACATGTTCAAGCCGATGGTGACCGAGCAGTACCCGCGCGAGCCGGCCAACGTCAAACCCCGGTTCCACGGGCGCCACCAGCTCAACCGTTACCCCGACGGGCTGGAGAAGTGCATCGGGTGCGAGCTGTGCGCCTGGGCCTGCCCGGCCGACGCGATCTACGTCGAGGCCGGCGACAACACCCCCGACGCGCAGTACTCGCCGGGGGAGCGGTACGGCATGGTCTACCAGGTCAACTACCTGCGCTGCATCTTGTGCGGGATGTGCACCGAAGCCTGCCCGACCCGGGCGCTGACCATGACCAACGACTTCGAGCTCGCCGGCCCCACCCGGGCCGGGCTGATCTGGGAGAAACAGGACCTGCTCGTCGGCCTGTCGTCGGGGATGCTCGCCCCGCCGCACCCTATGGTCGCCGGGACCAAGGACACCGAGTACTACCGTGGCGAGGTCACCGAGGCGACCGACGCCCAGCGTGACTGGGTGCGCGAGAACCGCCCTGACGACCCGTCGCTGGACGGCACGCGCGCGGGGCTGGCCAAGGCGGCGCCTGTGGGCGCCACCCGCGCAGCACAGCAGAAGATCACGGCCGGGGCACGTCGCGAAGGAGGTGCGCGGTGATCACGACGATGTCAGCAGTGGCGGCCACGCTGACCGACATGGGTGAGGCTTCCACCGGTGAAGCCATCTTGTTCTGGGTGTTCGCCCCGGTGATGGTCGTGGCCTCCCTCGGGCTGCTGCTCGCCCGCAAGGCGGTGCACGCAGCGCTGTCGGTGATCACGGTCATGATCGCCCTGGCGTTCTTGTACGTCGCCCAGGACGCACCGTTCCTCGGTGTGGTCCAGGTGGTCGTGTACACCGGCGCGATCATGATGCTGTTCTTGTTCGTCCTCATGCTCGTGGGTGTGGACTCCTCCGACTCCCTGGTCGAGACGATCAAAGGCCAGCGTGGTGTCGCCGTGGTCGGCGGGCTGGGTCTGGTGGCTGTGCTCGCCGGGGTGGTCGTCACCGCGACGCCCAAGGTTCCCGAGGGCCTGGACGTGGCGAACGGGTCGACGAAAGATTCGACGAACCCCGAAGAGCTGGCCGCGATCATCTTCGGCCACTACGCCTTCTCTCTGGAGGTCGTCGGGGCGTTGCTGGTCACCGCTGCGCTGGGCGCCTTGGTGCTCACCCACCGCGAACGGCTGGTGCCCAAGCGGGACCAGAAGGCTCGTGTCGAGGCCCGCGTGAAAGCCCTGGCCGAAGGCGGCACACTGACGCCGCTGTCGGCGCCGGGTGTGTACGCCCGGCACAACGCCATGGACGTGCCCGCCCTCGGCCCCGACGGCGAGCCGTTGGAGGTCTCGGTCAACCGGGTGCTCAAGGTCCGTGGCCAAGAGGCTGACGCCGACGAGTACGCCGCCAGGGTCGACCGGGTCCTGGCAGGTGGGTGGGCTCACGGCGAGCTGGAGGCCGCCGAGCCCGACACCGATGGCGACGACGACACGAGCGAGGAGGCGGACCAGTGAACCTCATGAACTACCTGGTGCTGTCGACGATCCTGTTCTCCGTGGGTGCGACCACGGTGCTGGTACGTCGCAACGCGATCATCGCCTTCATGGGTGTCGAGATGATGCTCAACGCGACGAACCTGGCCCTGGTCACCTTCGCCCGGATCAACGGCAACCTGCACGGGCAGGTGCTGGCGTTCTTCGTCATGGTCGTGGCGGCGGCGGAAGTCGTCGTCGGCCTGGCGATCATCGTGGCGATCTACCGCACTCGACGTTCGGCGTCGATCGATGACGTGAACCTGCTCAAGGACGTGAGGGACCCCGCGTGACCACGCTCACCTTGTTCGCAGCCGTGCCGGGTGCTGAGGCGGCCGAGACCGTCAAGGCGACCGGCCCCGCGTCAGCTGCTCTGTGGCTGATCCTGCTCCCGGCCTTGTCCGCCGCGCTCTTGCTGCTCTTGGGCCGCCGCGCCGACCGTTGGGGCCACCTGCTCGGGGTGGTCGCCCCGGTCGCCTCGTGCGTCCTGGGGTTCGTCATCGCGATCCAGCTGCTCGGGCTGGACTCCAGCGAGCGGCTCCAGCACGTCGACGTGGGGTCGTGGATCGACGCCGGGGCGCTGAACCTGCGCTTCGGGCTGCTGGTCGACCCGCTGTCGGTGACGTTCGTGATGCTCATCACGTTCGTCGGGTCGCTCATCCACATCTACTCCGTGGCCTACATGGAGCACGACATCAACCGGCGCAGGTTCTTCGCCTACCTCAACCTGTTCGTCGCGGCGATGCTCACCCTCGTCCTGGCGGACTCCTTCCTGCTGCTGTTCTTCGGCTGGGAAGGTGTCGGTCTGGCCTCGTACCTGCTCATCGGGTTCTGGAACCACGAGGTGGACCACGGCCACAAGGTCGGCGGCGCCACCGCGATGGAGAACTCGGTCGCCTCGAAGAAGGCGTTCGTCGCCAACCGCGTCGGCGACCTGGGCATGATCGTGGCCATGGGGCTGCTTTTCGCCCAGCTGGGCACCGTGGCGTTCCACGGACGGCCCGGCACCCACGAGGCTGGGGTGTTCGACCTGGTCGGGCACGGTGACCTGTCGACGGCGATGGCCACGGGTATCGGCCTGATGCTCTTGCTGGCCGCCTGCGGTAAGTCGGCGCAGTTCCCGTTGCAGTCCTGGCTGGGTGACGCCATGGCTGGCCCCACACCGGTGTCCGCGCTCATCCACGCGGCCACGATGGTGACCGCGGGTGTCTACCTCGTCGTACGCTCCCAGCCGTTGTTCGACCAAGCGCCGAACGCCCGGCTGGTGGTGGCGATCGTCGGTGCGGTCACGTTGCTCTACGGAGCGATCGTCGGTTGCGCCAAGGACGACATCAAGAAAGCTCTGGCTGCCTCCACCATGTCCCAGATCGGGTACATGATGCTCGCCGCCGGGCTCGGCCCGGTGGGGTACGCCATCGCGATCGTCCACCTGGTCGGCCACGGCTTCTTCAAAGCCGGGATGTTCCTGGGAGCAGGGTCGGTCATGCACGCCATGGACGACGAGGTCAACATGCGTAAGTTCGGCAACCTGGGCCGCAGGATGATGTTCACCTACGTCACCTTCGGGATGGGCTGGTTGGCGATCATCGGGTTCCCCGGCCTGACCGGGTTCTTCACCAAGGACTCGATCATCGAGGCCGCGTTCAGCTCCAACGCGTACGAGCAGAGCTGGCAGCCGTACGTGTTCGGCACCGTGACCATGGTCGGTGCGGCCCTGACCGCGTTCTACATGTCCCGCCTGTTCTTCATGACCTTCGAGGGCCGAGCCCGTTGGGAGCCGGGGACCCACCCGCACGAGTCGCCACGGTTGATGACCTGGCCGATGGTCGTGCTGGCAGTCGGGTCGCTCGGTTTCGGTGCCTTCTTCGGCAAGATGCCGTGGTCGCACTGGAATGGCCGTCTGTCTGACTGGCTGGCACCGTCGGTCGGTCACCCGCACGAGCACGCCACCCCGGTGGTCGCCTGGCCGATCATCACCTTCGGGACCATGATCCTCGTGGGTCTGGCCCTGTGGCTGGCGTGGACACGGTTCGGCTCGCGTGCGGCACAGGTGCCGCGCGAGGCGCCACCGGCCAGCCCGCTCGTCGTGGCGGCCCGCAAGGACCTGTACCAGGACGAGGTCAACAACGGCCTGTTGGTGATCCCTGGTACCTACGCCACACGGGCCCTGGTGTTCACCGACGGTGTCGTGGTCGACGGAGCCGTGCGGGGCGTGGCCCGCGGTGCGGTCGCTGTCGGCGACCAGGCCCGACGACCACAGACCGGCTTCGTGCGGCAGTACGCCGCGACGATGGCCATCGGAGTCGTCGTGCTCATCATCATCGTCCTGGCCGCGCAGATCATCTGAGGAGAGTAAGAAGATGGCTGACTTTCCCTGGCTGACGGTCCTGCTGGTGGTACCGCTCGTCGGTGCCGCCGTGCTGTTCGCACCGACGCCGGCGCGTAACTGGGCGCGCCAGATCGCCCTGGGTTTCTCCCTCGTCGAGCTCGCCCTGGTCGGCTGTGCCGTGTGGGCGTTCGACACAGGCACCGCTGGGCTCCAGCAGCTGACCGAGACGCACTCGTGGATCGCCAAGCTCGGCGTCTCCTACGCCTTGGGCGTCGACGGCGTAGCCCTGGCGCTGATCGCCATGTCGGTCCTGCTGGTGCCGCTGGTCGTCTTGGCGGCCTGGCGCGAGCAGGGTTCCGACCGGCGTTCGACCGGTGACTTGAGCCGCTACCTGGGCTGGGCCCTGGTGCTGGAGACCTTCATGGTCGGCGTGTTCGCCGCCCGTGACGTGTTCTTCTTCTACCTGCTGTTCGAGGCCATGCTCATCCCGGTCTACTTCATGATCGGCAGCTACGGCGGTGACCCGGCACGCAGGCGGCGCGCAGCGCTGAAGTTCCTGCTGTACTCCCTGGTCGGTGGGCTCATCATGCTGGTGGGCGTGGTCTACCTGGGTATGGCTGGCCCCGACGGCAAGGAACGCTTCCTCACCGACAGCCTCACCGGGCTCGTCGGCGACGCAGGTCCGCTGAACATCACCGAGGGCCGCTGGCTGTTCTTGTCGTTCTTCATCGCTTTCGCGATCAAGGCCCCGATGTTCCCGGTGCACACCTGGTTGCCGGACGCTGCCGAGCAGGCCCCTGCAGGCACGTCCGCGCTGCTGGTGGGTGTGCTGGACAAGGTCGGCACCTTCGGGATGCTCACCTTGTGCCTGCCGCTGTTCCCCGAGGCGTCCCAGTGGGCCGCACCGGTGATCATCGTGCTGGCTGTGGTGTCGGTGGTCTACGGAGCGCTGCTGGCCATCGGCCAGCAGAACATGTTCCGCCTGGTCGCGTACACCTCGGTGTCGCACTTCGGGTTCATCGTCTTGGGTATCTTCGCGATCTTCCCGCTGGCCGCCGACACAGGCGGCACCCCGGTGGCTGGGTCGTCGTTCTACATGGTCAACCACGGGTTGTCGACGGGTGCGCTGTTCTTGCTCGTGGGCTTCTTGGTGGCGCGGCGCGGGTCGCCGCTCATCGCGGACTTCGGTGGCCTGACCAAGGTGGCCCCGGTGCTCGCCGGGCTGTTCATGGTGGTCGGCCTCTCGGCGCTGTCGCTGCCGGGTCTGTCGACCTTCGTCTCAGAGTTCCTGGTGCTGGTGGGCACGTTCGCCCAGCACCCGGTCCCGGCGATCATCGCATCGTCCGGTGTGGTGCTCGCTGCGGTCTACATCTTGTGGATGTACCAGAGGGTGTTCACCGGTGGCGTGCCGGACAACACACCCGAGCAGGACGAGCGTGGCCTGCCGCCACTGGCTGGTCTGCGCGACGTCCGCGCTGTCGAACGCTGGGCGATCGTCCCGCTCATCGCGGTCATGCTGGTGCTCGGCTTCTGGCCGCGCCCAGCCCTGGACCTGGTCCGCCCGCCAGCGGAGCAGACGGTCTCGACGTTGAGTGACGTCCTCGTGGATGCGGAGGCTGGCAAGTGACTGGGTTCGACACACCACAGGTCGACTGGGCGCTGGTCGCACCTGTGCTCATCGTGCTCGGCGCCGCTGTCGTCGGGGTGCTCCTGGAGGCGTTCGTGCCGGCTGCTGCCCGGCGCGTCGCCCAGCTGGGGGTGTCCGTCACCGCTTCTGTCGCGGCGCTCGGCGCCATCGGGTGGTCGTGGCACCGGCTCAACGGCATCGACGGCACAGCGCTGTACGCCATGGTGACCCCTGACTCGCTCACCGGGTTCGCCGCCCCGCTCGGCGCGTTGGTCGTCGACGGGATGACGCTGGTGTCGCAGGCGATCGTCGTCGTCGTGGCCTTGCTGTCGGTGCTCGTCATGGCCGACCGGACCGCGTCGCGAGAAGACGCGTTCACGCCCATGGTCTCGGCTGTGCCCGGCTCGCAGTACGAACAGCTGGCCACCAGCCGCCGGATGCAGCAGACCGAGGTGTACCCCCTGGTCCTGTTCGCCACCGGCGGGATGATGGTCTTCAGCGCCACTGCGGACCTGCTGACCATGTTCGTGGCCCTGGAAGTGCTGTCGCTGCCGCTGTACCTGCTGTCGGGGATGGCGCGCCGGCGTCGGCTCCAGTCGCAGGAAGCGTCGCTGAAGTACTTCCTGCTCGGGTCGTTCGCCTCAGCGCTGTTCATCTTCGGCGCAGCGCTCATCTACGGCTCGACAGGCAGCCTGAGCTTCACCGAGATCGCTGCGGCGACCGTGAGCCCCAACGGGCTGGAAAAGCTGCTGCTCGTCGGTGTGCTGCTGCTCATGGTCGGGCTGTTCTTCAAGGTCGGCGCGGTGCCGTTCCACCTGTGGACCCCCGACGTCTACCAAGGCGCACCCACCCCGATCACCGGGTTCATGGCCGCAGGGACGAAGGTCGCCGCGTTCGTGGCCCTGGTGCGTGTGGTCTACGTCATGCTGCCTGGTATGGGCTGGGACCTTGCGGTGTTGGTGTGGACCGTGGCTATCGCCACGATGGTCGTCGGCTCGGTCGCTGTGCTCGTCCAGAACGACATCAAACGGCTGCTGGCGTACTCGTCGGTCGCGCACGCTGGGTTCGTCCTGACGGCTGTGGCCGCCGGGTGGGGCACAGGCGACAAGACCGACGGCCCGTGGGCGGTGCTGGTCTACCTGCTGGCCTACGCACTGGCGACAGTGGGCGCGTTCACCATCGTGGCGTTGGTGCGCGAACGGTCGGCTGACGGTGGGACCACCGGCGAGGCCACGGCTCTGAGCCAGTGGGCTGGCCTGGGCCGCACCAACCCGGTGATCGCCGGGTGCTTCACAGTGTTCTTGCTGTCGTTCGCCGGTATCCCGCTGACCGCTGGTTTCGTCGGCAAGTTCGCGGTGTTCGCCGCTGCGGTCCAGGCTGGCGCCTGGCCGCTGGCGCTCGTCGGTGTGCTTGCCTCGGCAGTGGCCGCCTTCGCGTACTTCAAGGTCATCGTGCTCATGTACTTCCCGGGGCGTGACGCGAAGGTCGAAGACGCCGAGATCAACACAGGTGCTGGTGGCGCCACTGTGACCATGGCGCGCCCCAAGGCCGCGACGGTCGTGGCGACCCAGGGCTGGGCCGCTGTGACCATCGGGGTGTGCGCGTTGCTCAGCGTGCTCCTGGGGATCTTGCCGGGTGGTGTCCTGACCGCGATCAACAACATCTTGCTGTGAGACTCTGGCGCGCAACTGCGGTCGGTCCGCTAGGTTCGTGTCCGTGACACGCGTCGCCAGTATCCCACTCGACGACGAGGCTCTCGCCCGCCGCCTCGAGCACCAGCTCGCGGTCGTCGAGACGCGTCTGCACGCCACCGTGGCCCAGGCTGACCGGCTCGCCGACGACGCGTCGCGGCACCTGGTCGACGCTGGCGGCAAACGGTTGCGCCCTGCGCTCACCCTGCTCGCCTCCGAGCTGGGTGAGGCTGGGCCGCAGGTCGTCGAAGCAGCCGTCGCTGTCGAGCTGACCCACCTGGCCTCGCTGTACCACGACGACGTCATGGACTCTGCGCCCCTGCGCCGCGGAGCCCCCTCGGCGCACGAGGTGTGGGGTAACACGGTGGCGATCCTCACCGGCGACCTGCTGTTCGCCCGTGCGTCGGCCACTGTGGCGGGCCTGGGCCCCGAGGCAGTGCTCATCCACGCCGAGACTTTCGAACGGCTGTGCCTGGGACAGCTCGCCGAGACCGTCGGGCCGCGTGACGGCGACGACCCGATCGAGCACTACCTGCAGGTGCTGTCGGACAAGACCGCGTCGCTCGTGGGAACCTCAGCGCGTTACGGGGCGATGTTCGCCGGGTGCGACGAGCAGACCGTCGCGCTCCTGGCTGCTTTCGGCGAACGTGTCGGTGTGGCGTTCCAGCTTGCCGACGACTACATCGACCTGGTCTCCGACGGTGCCCTGACAGGAAAGACACCCGGCACCGACCTGCGTGAAGGCGTGGCGACCATGCCGGTGCTGCTCTTGCGCGCCCTGGTGGATTCTGGTGCGTGCACCGCAGCCGACCGGGCCCTCCTGGACCGCCTGTCAGGCGACCTGTCATCCGACACCGCCCTGGCCGACGCGGTCGCCGCCCTGGGTGAGCACCCCGTGGTCGAGCAGACCCGGGCCCGCTCCGGCGCCATGGCAGCCGAGGCTGTCGCCATGCTTGACCCTCTGCCCAAGGGCCCCGCCAAAGACGCCCTCGTCTCCTTCGCCCGGGTCCTCGTCGACCGCGAGGCCTGAGCGCCCCAGCGGGACAGGAGAACGAGCGAGACTGCAAGGGGCCTTTTCGACCACGATGACGCAGCCGGGCACGGCCGGGCACAGTTACCGCTGGGGTGAAAACGAGAACCGGCGGATGTGCCGGTTTATGCCGTTTTGTCCCCACGGCCAGGCGTGAGCGGTCAACCTGTCGTTCCTGCTGGTCGAATACCCGCGGTGGCGCGAACGGACGAATCATAGAAACATCACCCCAACAGCTCAGCTTCACTCGTCTGGCGGCCGATGTTCTGGTCAGAGTCCGGAGCGACGAGGGAAGGTGACAAATGGTGACGACGAGCCAGACCCACAAGGACGTACCCGTGCTGGTACGTCCAGCCGAGGTTGCCCCGATCGCGCCGCGTCTGGCTGCCCTGGCGGTAGACCAGGTGCTGGTGCTCGTGGGCGCAGGTTTCGTCATGAGTTTGTGGTCGCTGGCCGCAGGAAACTGGATCGCAGCGTTCTGGGTCACCGCGGCACTGATCGAAACGGTCCAGATCTTCTACGAAGCCATCACCGGTGCGACCCTCGGAGGCTGGGTCGCGCGTGTGCGCACCGTCTCTGCGTCGACCAAGTGGCCTGCGGGGCTTATCGCCGTGGTCATCCGGCGGCTCGTGCTCACCGCCGCCGGGGTTGTCGTCCCCGTGGTCGGGGCCTACGTGGTGGCTGGTTCAGGCTACTGGAGCCCCAACGCCACCCGCCGCGGCTGGCACGACTGGGCCGCTGACACCCTCGTCTTGTGCGACTGGGCAGTACCCGACCGACAAGCACGTATGGAAGAAACAGCCCGTCGTGCTGCGGCCCGGCGTGTGGCCGAAGGTGACACCGACAAGTGCGAACCCGTCACGGTCGACATCGCTGGGACGTTCGACGAGGACGAGTCCACTGTCGAGGTCGTCCCGCACCCGACCAACGGTGTGCCGGTCGTCGAACCCGAGGACCAAGCCGGACCGCCCCTGCTGTCCAACGGCCCCAAGGACGAGTCCCGCTACCCCGGCGCCCGCCACCGTGCCACCACCCTGGGGCTGGGACGTCCACGTGGCTCACGCCCCTCAGGCCGCCACCGCGAACCTGAAGCCGCCCCGTCGTGGAACCCCCGCCCCGTGTGGCCCCCGCTGGTCGACGACGTCGAGCTGACCCGCATGTCCGTCAACGACGTCCTGCGCGACGGTATGCGCCTGGTGTTCGACTCCGGCACACGGGTAGACGTCGTGGGCCACGGTGTCGTCGGACGAGACCTCACCGGTGTGCTGCCTCCACCAGCGCACCCAGTGGTTATCGACGACCCGCAGCGCACCGTCTCGCGGGTGCACTTCCAGTTCGGGATCGAACCCGGGCGCCCCGCCCTGTGGGTGATGGACGAAAGCTCCACCAACGGCACGATCTTGATCCGTCCCGACGGTGGCGCACGTGTGCTGCCACCCGGGGTGCGGGCCGTCATCGGCGCAGGCTGGCAGGTCCGCTTCGGCGAACGTGCCGCCGTGGTCGAAGCCGTCGAACCCCGGCCTGACCGCCCCAACGTCCAGGTGTGCGAAGAGGTCAACGTCGCCGCAGTGTGAAACGCCGCGCGCCGTCGGTGTGTCGTGCATCGACACGACAAGGTGTTGGAACGTTGGGGGCGTCGGCGACGTTGTCCCAGGGCGAAGGAGGATGTGATGGCCGGCTCTCACCACAACGTGGCGAAGACGGCCCTACTGTTCGCCACCTTGTGGGCCCTGTTGCTCGCAGTGGCCTGGATGGCAGGAGGCGGCACAGGCCGTTTCTTGTGGTTGTCCGCCTCCGTGGGCCTTGCCCTGACGGCCTACAGCCTGTGGAACAGTGACAAGATCGCCATCCGCGCCATGCGTGCCCGGCCCGTCTCCGAGCTCGAGCAGCCCGTGATGTACCAAGCGGTGCGCGAGCTGTCCACAGCCGCCCGCCAACCCATGCCACGGCTGTACGTCTCGCCGACCATGGCCCCCAACGCCTTCGCCACCGGCCGGTCGCCAACCAACGCCGCTGTGTGCTGCACCGAAGGTATCTTGCAGCTGCTGGACGCCCGTGAGCTGCGTGGAGTCCTGGGCCACGAGCTCGCCCACGTGCACAACCGAGACACCCTCAGCTCGTCAGTCGCCGCAGCCGTCGCCGCGATGATCACCGCCGTCGTGCAGTTCCTGCTGCTGTTCACCACCGGCTCCGGACGTCGCCCCCTCAACCCCGTCGCCGCCCTCGCCACGGTCGTCCTAGCCCCCATGGCCGCCATGACCATCCAGATGGCCATCAGCCGCACCCGTGAGTACGACGCCGACGCCACCGCCGTCGACCTCACCGCAGACCCCTTGGCCCTCGCCGACGCCCTGCGCAAGATCGACACCGCCGCCCAAGCCCGCCCCCTACCCGCCGACCAACAGCTCATCGACGTCTCGCACCTCATGATCGCCAACCCCTTCGCCGACGCCGGCCTCTCCCGCCTCTTCGCCACCCACCCCCCCATGGACGACCGCATCGCCCGCCTAGAAGCCATGGCCCCCCGCAGGTGAGCCCGTCAACCCCCACACCGACGACCGGCCCCAGCCGGTCGACCAGGGGCCCGGGGCCGTTGGCACCGGCGGGCGCAGTGGTGCACCAGACCTCTCGGCTCACCAGCGAGACAGTGGGGACGGTTCCTCAGTCTTGCTCGCCGCGCCGTTCCACGGCGCAGCGGGCAAGACAGCAGGAACCGTCCCCACTGTCTCGCCCCTGCGGACACGCTCCCAAGGCCACCCTCACCACACCGACGACCGACGACGGGTGCGGAGCTGGGCGCGCTGCTGGCTACCGGTAGTTGACGAACTGCAGCGCCGCGTCCACCTCAGCCTCCTTGAGCAGCACGATCACCGCCTGCAAATCGTTACGAGACTTCGACGACACACGCAGCTCATCCCCTTGCACCTGCGCCTTAGCCGACTTAGGGCCCTCGTCACGCACCAGCTTCGCCAGCTTCTTGGCCGTCTCCGCCGACAACCCCTCCTTGATCGAAGCCACCAACCGGTACTCCTTGCCCGACGGCTTCGGCTCACCATCACCAGTGTCCAAAGCCTTCAACGAGATACCCCGCCGCACCAGCTTGGTCTCGAACACATCCAGCACCGCACGCACCCGGTCCGCCGAGTTCGCCACCAAGACCACCTGCTTGTCCCCACTCCAAGCAATCGACGCACCCACCCCCTTGAAGTCGTAACGCTGGGCGATCTCCTTCGCCGCCTGGTTCAGCGCGTTGTCGACCTCCTGCCGGTCTACCTTGCTCACCACGTCGAACGACGAATCACCAGCCATGCTCTCCCGCTCCTCACCTCAGGGCCCAGGTCCACACTACGACGAACCCGCCAACACCTGCTATCCTTCCATCCGCACGCAGTGCGCCTCCAGCGCACCACGCGCCCTGAGGCGGGTTACCCGAGTGGCCAAAGGGGGCTGACTGTAAATCAGCTGGCGATGCCTACGGGGGTTCGAATCCCTCACCCGCCACGAGACCGAGGCCGACCTGTGCCTGCCAATGGCAGGCCGGGTCGGTCTCGTCATTCTGTGCGGGGCCCAGCCCCGCACCCGCCGGTGCCAACGGCCCCGGGCCCCCTGCTCGACCGGCTTTGCCGGTCATCGGTATGGGCGAGGTGGTGGCGTTTGGGGGGGTCGTCTCGCCTGGTGATCTGGCCTCCTGCTCGACCGGCTGGTGCCGGTCATCGGTGTGGCGAGACGACCTTGGGACTGGGGCCGAGACAGTGGGGACGGTTCCTACTGTCTCGGCCCCCCATTGGGAGGTTGTCCCACCTGGTGAGGTGCTCTCGGGACGGCGGGAGTCTGCTTACCCTGTTCGACCGGTTGGTGAGACGACCTTGGGACTGGGCGGAGACAGTGGGGACGGTTCCTACTGTCTTGCCTGCTGCGCCGGTCCACGGCGCAGCAAGCAAGACTGAGGAACCGTCCCCGCTGTCTCCGCCCCCCCAGGGGAACCGTCCCTGCTGTCTCCGGCCCCTACATCGGCGGGGTGGGAGGGGGACGAAAGGGGTAGTTCGTTATTGGATTTCGTGTGGGGGGGCTCAAGCGGGTACCCTAGACGACGCTGCCCCGATAGCTCAGTCGGCAGAGCGTCTCCATGGTAAGGAGAAGGTCAAGGGTTCGATTCCCTTTCGGGGCTCTGCGCATGGCCTTGGTCATGTCGCGGCGGGGTAGCTCAGTAGGTGAGAGCGCACGACTCATAATCGTGAGGTCGCGGGTTCGAGTCCCGCTCCCGCTACGGGGCGAGGGTGCTACGGCACCCTCGCATCGTGGGACATGCTCGATATTGTGCCTGGTCAGGCGCGGGTGTCGGGTGGTACTGGAAGAGACACACAGCACGGCGCAGGTGCGCGAGAGGCGGCAAGGCGATGGCTGGCAAGACCCAGGACGTGCGTCCGAAGATCACGCTCGCCTGCACAGAGTGCAAAGAGCGGAACTACATCACCAAGAAGAACCGGCGCAACGACCCTGACCGGCTCGAGCTGAAGAAGTTCTGCCCGCGCGACCGTCGGCACACTGTCCACCGCGAGACCCGTTGACCTTGGCGGTTCCGTAGGATCGGTACCCGGACCCGGCGTTGTCGTCGGGCCTCACCTATGTCCCTCCTCCGTCTCGCCGGGCTTGCGCACGCGGGCCACGGCCTACCTCACCTGGAGCAGCCCTTGGGCGTCGACCCTAGTTTCGTCGGGCGCACGTACCCGCCGACCCCGGCCTATGACGTGTCCCGGACCGCGCTCGCCGCGTTCGCCGAGGCGACCGGAGCCACCCACCCGGCCTGTACAGACACTGCTGCAGCGCAAGCCCTGGGACACCGCGACGTCGTCGCCCCGCCCACTTTCGCTGTCGTCGTCGCACAGGCTGCTGAGGTCCAGTACGTGGCCGACCCGGCTGCTGGTATCGACTTTTCGCGGGTGGTGCACGCTGACGAACGTTTCACCCACCACCGGCCCATCGTCGCCGGAGACCAGCTCGTCACAACCCTGCACGTCGAGTCGGTCACCGAACGGGCGGGGCTGTCGCTGGTCACCACCCGGTGCGAGATCGCCGACGGCGCGGCCGAACCGGTCGCCACGGTCCGTTCCACCCTCGCTGTGCGGTCTGCTGAAGAGGCGGTGGCGTGATGGACTGGACACCTGGTACCGAGCTGGCGCGGCGTGAGATCAGTGTCGACCGGGCACGGCTGGTCCGGTACGCGGGGGCCTCTGGCGACTTCAACCCCATCCACTGGAACGACCGTGTCGCCCGCGAGGTCGGCCTCCCGGGCGTGATCGCCCACGGAATGTGGACGATGGGCGCGGCGGTCGACGTGGTCGTCGACGCCCTGGGTGACCCTGGTGCGGTCCTGGACTACCAGGTCCGCTTCTCTCGTCCCGTCGCCGTCCCGGACCCGGGGGAGGCGACGGTGGTCGTTGTCGCCACCATCGGCGCGGCTGACGTCGACGCTGGTACCGCCCGCGTCGACCTGGCCGTCACATGCGAGGGCCAACGTGTCCTGGGCAAAGCCCAGGCGGTCGTCCGCATCGGCGTCTGAGGTCGCCGCCACCCGCCATGGACGCATCCGTGCGTCGGGCCTCATCAGCCGTCTTCGCCGTGTTCTTCGCTTGCGGGTGGGGGTTCGCCAGCTGGGCGGCCCGGTTGCCGGCTGTGCGCGACGGACTGGGTCTGCGCCCCGACCAGATGGGGGTGCTGCTGCTGGTCGCCTCTGCCGGGTCGCTTGTCGCTCTGCCCATGTCCGGGTTGGTCGTCCAGCGTTGGGGGGCGCGCCGCACCGTCGGTGTCGCGGCGGTCGGGTACGCGGTGGTGCTCACGCTCGTGGCGACAGGTGTGCAGCTGGGTGCGTTGTGGGTGGCGTTGGTGCCGCTGCCGTTGTTCGGTGTGTTCCTCGGGGTGTGGGACGCGGCGATGAACGTCGAAGGGACCGTCGTCGAGCAGCAGCTGGACCGGACCGTCATGCCGCGCTACCACGCCGGGTTCTCCCTCGGCACGGTCACCGCGGCAGGGGTGGCGGCAGTGATGGCATGGCTGGACGTGCCTGTGGTGGTTCACCTTCCCGTGGCGCTGGGCCTGGCCGCAGCCACTGTGCTGGGCGCGTTGCGGTGGTTCGTGCCGGAGGCTCCCGCGGTGGGCCCAGGAGCCTCGCAAGGCCGGTCGGTGTTCGCCGCGTGGACCGAGCGGCGCACGCTGCTCGTCGGGATCGTCGTGCTCGGTGCGGCGCTGGCTGAGGGGGCGGGCAACGACTGGTTGTCCCTGGCTGTCGTCGACGGGTTCGCCACCTCTGACGCTCTCGGGGCGGCAGGGTTCGCGCTCTTCGTCGTTGCGATGACCGGGGCTCGGTTCGTCGGCACAGGTGTGGTCGACCGGTGGGGCAGGGTGGCGGTGCTGCGGGTCTCGGCGGTGGTCGCACTGGCCGGGCTCGCCGTGTTCGTCGCAGCCGGACCTCTGTGGCTGGCCCTGGTGGGTGCGACGGTGTGGGGCGCAGGGGTGGCTCTGGGCTTCCCTGCTGGTATGAGCGCTGCTGGTGACGATCCTGCCCACGCGCCGGCACGGGTCGCTGTGGTCTCCACCATGGGCTACATGGCGTTCCTCGTCGGGCCTCCGCTGCTTGGCCTGCTCGCCCAGCACGTCGGATACCGCCACGCCCTGGCTGCTGTGGCCCTCCCGGTCGTCGTCGGGCTCGTCGGGTCACCTGTGGTGGCGCCGTTGCGCCGACCTGCCCGCGCCGAAGGATGACCGCGGGCCAGGGGTTCGCCAGACAATCATGGGATGTTATGAGGGGTGCGCCACAACCCGCGCTGCCTCCCGGCTCCCCGGCTGACCGCAATCCTTGCTGCCCTATCGGCCATCCAGCATTTCGGTGTGAAACATCTGTGCCAGGCTGAAAAATATGTGTCCGGCGGAGAATCTGCATGTCAACGGCCACGGTGATAAGAAAGTCTCGTCGGCGGAACGGACAATCTCCCATACTCTGAGACGGGGTTGTCGGGCTCGGTACACGGAGGGCAGGCTTACCCGGCTTGCAGCGGTGCGTCACCACCGGGACGGACCATTGCACGTGCTGACGAGAGCGAAGGTGACGTCTGTGGAGACCCAGACTTTCAAGCAGACTATGGGGGGCCGGCTCACCACCGTGTTTTGGGCCCTTCTCGGCTCTGCGGGCCTCGGGTACGTGCTGTGGCGGTTCTACCGGCGCGCCGACCCCACCGCGGGCACGACAGGCGACCACGTGTGGTGGGGTGTCATCGTCGGTGTGCCGCTCATCATCGTCCTCGTGGGTGTGGCGTTCGCGGTCTTTGGCGACCGAGGGCGTGTCGAAGTGCAGGGCGTGGGCATGCGGCAGTGGGACAAGAAAGAGCTGAAAGTCCAGGTCGACGACGTCAGACGTTACGTCTACGCCATCACCCAGCGTGTGGTCAACGACGAACCCATGGAGCAGGTGCTGCACCTGATGGCTATCGACGGCACCAATACCACCGTGGACGTCGATTGTTCCTTCCTGGACACGGACCAGTTCGACGAGCTGCTGGCCCTGCTCGAAACCCATGGCTTGACCAAATACATCCCCACCCTCAACTGACGCTCGAGGAGCAACCCCATGGAAACTTACGTCTGGTACCTCGCCGTCGGTGCGGTTGCCGTTGTGCTGTACCTCGTGATCCGGCTCGCCCTGCGCCCGATGCAAAAACGCGTGCGCGACGCCAACGACGCGTTCGCCGCCGAGCACCCGGACGCCGCCAAGGTGTACTACAAGTCCGGCCTGGGCATGTCCAACATCGGCACCATGGTCATGATCCCGGCGGTCAACGAGCCCGGCAGAGGTCCGGACGGCAAACCGAAGCCAGTCCCGTGCGGCGGAACCCAGGAGTACCTTCTGGTCCCGCCGGGTACATGGGTGTTCACGCTCACCGCGGTGTCCCACCGCCCTGGCGTGGCCTACAAATCGGTGACCAACCAGTACGGCCCCGTCGACCTCCAGATACGCGTCGAGGCGTACAAGAGCTACCAGCTGACCTTCGACAAGAGCACCAAGCAGTTCCGGATCGAGGACCGCCCAGCGTGACCGGCCCTGCGGCTGTGCGCAAAGCGCCTGGCTTCCGGCCGTAGCGTCGAGCAGGTCCCCATCGACCGCGCGGCGTGACTACCGTAGGACCTGTGACGACGACCCTGGCACAGCTGACCACCCTGGGCGTGGGCGGACCTGCCCGCCGGTACGTCGAGACGGGCACGTCCGACGAACTCGTCGACGCTGTGCGTACCGCTGACGCTGACGGCGAACCGCTGCTGGTGCTCGGAGGAGGGTCGAACGTGCTCGTCGGCGACGACGGGTTCGACGGTCTCGTCGTGCGTGACACCCGCTGCGACCTGGGTGTCACCGACGCCTCGGCATGCGCCGGGACGACGCTCGTCGTCGCGGCAGGCACACCCTGGTGCGCTGTGGTGGACCATGCCGTGGCCAACGGCCTGAGCGGTGTGGAGGCCCTGGCAGGTATCCCCGGGTCCGCTGGTGCCACCGTGGTGCAGAACGTCGGTGCGTACGGCCAGGAGGTCGCCGGGACCATCGCCTCGGTACGCACCTGGGACCGGGCCCGTAACACCGTACGCACACTCATGCTGGCCGACCTGGAGTTCGGTTACCGTACGTCGTTGCTCAAAGCGTCGCTGCGGCAACCGTCGCAGTGGGGCCCCACACCCCGGTACGTCGTGCTGGAGGTCACCTTCCAGCTACGCAAAGAGTCCCTGTCGCGGGCGGTCGGCTACCCCGAGCTCGCCCAGAGGCTCGGCGTAGAGCTGGGGGAGCGGACACCGTTGGCCGACGTGCGCGACGCAGTCCTCGCCCTACGCGCGAGCAAGGGCATGGTCCTGGACCCGTCGGACCCCGACACCCGCTCAGCCGGGTCGTTCTTCACCAACCCGGTGCTCGACCGGGCCGCCGCCGCCGCGCTCCCGCCCGACGCCCCCCGTTTCGACACCCCCGACGGCCGCGTCAAGACCAGCGCCGCCTGGCTGATCACCCACGCCGGTTTCGCCAAAGGCCACGGCCTGCCCGGCCCCGCCTCGTTGTCCACCAAGCACGTCCTGGCCCTGACCAACCGCGGGGGAGCGACCGCCGCCGACATCCTCGCCCTGGCCCGAGAAGTCCGCACAGCCGTCCAGACCCGTTTTGCCATCACCCTGGAACCCGAACCTGTGCTCATCACCTGCGCCCTGTGACCCGCTGACCAGCCAAGACATAGGAACCGTCCCCACTGTCTCGGGACGGAACGCCACCCGGCTGGTGACCACCACCACCACGGCGACCACCAGGCTCGCGGCGGCGACGAGCAGGCCCACGATCCATGCCAGCGTCCCGCAGGTGGCCAGGACATGGTTGACGGGAACGGAAGGCCCAGACACCAGGGAGTCGGCGTTGGACAACCGGTGCAGCGCTCGTCCACCGATGTACAGCACACCGCCGAGCGTCACCCCCACCACCGCCTGCACCCCGGCGAGCACCCGGCGCACCGACATGCGCCGCAGCGCCAGGTCGTCGGCCTCGCAGGTGTCCGACACTGCGGGCTGGGCGACGACCATCCGCACCACCAGCGCTGTCAGGACCGCCAGCACCACTGTGGCCACGAGCAACGACACGCCGTAGTACCAGCCGGGGTACGGGCCGACCGTCATGACCACCTCTGCGTGGTGTTCGGTCCGCCCGACGCTGCGACCGTCGCCGTCAGCGGTCACCCCTGCGGCAACCAGGACGACGACGAGCGTCACTGCCAACGCGGCCGACCACACTGGCAGCACTGGTCCCAGCAGGTCGCGTGATGACCGGCGCACCAGTGGTGCGCGGCGCACAGCCCCTGACGGGTGCGGCCAGGTCAGCTCGCCAAGCACCATGACGAGCAAGAAGGCTGTGCCCGCGGCGAGCGGCACCAGTCCCTCCAGCTGTTCCAGGGCCAACGGACCGACGCCGGTCGTGCTGCTCCACCCCACAACCGCGCCCACGAAGAGCGCCACCCACGCCGCCGTGGTGACCAGGGCCAGGTGGTGCCGGGCTCGGTATGTCGCGTTCGACCCAGGTTGCAGCCGTGTGCCGAGCCGGCCGGTTCTTGCGGTCGCCAGCACGACCAGGCCAGCCACCATGGCCGCCAGCACCACGACCATCACTACGGCGAGCACAGACATCACGACCTCCAGTGGGGGTAGAAACTGCATCTGGTGTTCGATCTCATGCTGGCTCCCGGTCAGGTTGGAGCAGCGCCCCACGGACCAGGTCGATGGCCGCCTCGTCGCAGAGCCCGGCTGCACGTGCAGCAGCGACATAGCGTTCGGCGGCGGCGCGGACCTCGGGGTGCGCGACGGCAGCACGTTCAGCGACGACCGTGCCGGTGCGCCGACGGGTCACCACCACCCCCGCCGCCTCCAGCTCGCGGAAGGCACGGGCGACGGTCCCGGGGGCCAGGCCCAGGTCAGCGGCCAAGGTGCGGATAGGCGGCAGGCGGTCACCGGCGGCCAGGCGCCCTGCCGCGACGTGCGCGGCCACCTGGGCCCGGATCTGCTCGTACACCGGGACGGCAGAGTCGAGCTCGACCTCCAGCCGCGCGCTCATGCGCTCGTCGTCGGTTCGCAGACAAGGTCGGCCCTGGAGACGGCGCGCTCGGCCCGGGTGGCCTGTACCACGGCCCACACGGTCACCGCGATACTTGCCACCAGGACGACGACGGCGACCACGGTCGTCATCGTGCCTAGGGCGACCTGCGCGGAGTTGGCCGGGATCTCGTGGCGGACGTGGTCGATCCACTCCCAGTCAGGCGCTCCTGCGGCCTTCAGCCCTGCTCCCATCCTTTCCAGCACTGACGCGAGTGCCAGGCCGGTGACCAGCTGGACAACCGCGAGCACCCGGCGGGCCGACGCCTGCCGCAGTGCCAAGTCGTCGGCCTCGGTCGTGCCGGCGACAGCAGGACGCCGGGTGGTCGCCCGTAGCACCAGAACGGTCAGCACTGCCACAACCGCCATGGTCGTCAGGAGGGGAACCCCCAGTGCCGCTCCGGGCCAGGTGCCGAAACCCCCGCCGCCGCGGTGGGTGACGATGAACGTGCTGTCGCTACGGTCGCCGGTGATTGCTGCGGCGAACAGGGCAGCGACCATGACGACGCCCAACGCCACACTCCATGCGGGCAGCGTCTGACCAGCCAACGCCCGCACCGACCGGGGCGCGAGGACCGCCTGGCGCGACGCCCCCGACGGGCGTGGCCACGTCCGCTCGCCGATGGCGTAGACGACCAAGAACCCAGCGCCGACAGCGATCGGTGTCACGAAGTGGACCTGATCGGGCGGGACGTGGTCGACGATGAAGAAGGTGAGGGCCGATCCCACAGGCTCTCCGTCCGGGCCCATGTTGCGCTGCCACAGCGTCCACTGGACGTAAGCCGTCGACACCCCGTAGAAGCCCACAGGGAGACCGACGACAAGCCAGACCCAGGCGAGCCTTGTGAACGTCCGGGCGTGCTGCCGGGCCCGCTCCACTGCGGGGGGACCGCCGGCGTCGGCAGGTTCCGACGCGCCGTCCATGCGGTTGCGGCGACGGGTACCCATGACCGCTGGGCCAGCCACGGCGGCGGCGACGAGGCACACGAGGGCCGTCCCGACGAGGCTGCCCAAGGCGATGAAGAGGTAGTCCAGTGATGTGAGCATGCGGTCGGTCCTCAGGGTGCGGGTGTCGGGGGTGCAGGCCAATGTTCCATTGAGTCAACATATTGATACAATGGTGGGTGGGCGTACGTCAAGCCACGAAACGGTGATGTGGGGCACACTGGACCTGATGCGTGATCTCGTCGCACTGCCCAAGGCGCACCTTCACCTGCACTTCACAGGGTCGATGCGCCCTGCGACGCTGGCCGAGCTCGCCGAGACGAAACGGGTGAGGCTGCCTGCGGCGCTGCTCGACGACGACCCCCTGCACGTGCCCGGGGACGACCGCGGCTGGTTCCGCTTCCAGCGCCTGTACGACGCGGCGCGCACAGTCGTCCGCGACGAGGCGACGATGCGCAGGGTGGTCGCCGAGGCTGTCGCCGACGACGCGGCGGAGGGGTCGGTCCGGCTGGAGATCCAGGTCGACCCCACCACGTACGCGCCGCACGTGGGCGGGATCACCCCGGCTGTGGAGATCGTCTTGGACGAGGCCCGCGCGGCCTCGCAGGCCTACGGGATCGAGGTGGGGGTGATCGTCGCCGCCTCACGTCTGCGGCATCCCATGGACGCGCGGACGCTGGCACGTCTGGCCGCCCGCCACGCAGGCTCTGGGCCGGGGCAGGTGGTCGGTTTCGGCCTGTCCAACGACGAGCGGCGCGGTGACACCGAAGCGTTCGCGCCCGCGTTCGCCATCGCCGCGCGGGCCGGGCTGACGCTCGTCCCGCATGCTGGCGAGCTGCTGGGCGCGGCCCACGTCGACCAGGTTCTCGACCACCTGCACCCGCACCGCCTGGGCCACGGTGTGCGCAGCGCCGAGGACCCCCGGGTGCTCGAACGGGTGGTGCGTGAGCAGGTGGCGCTGGAGGTGTGCCCGTCGTCGAACGTCTCCCTCGGGGTCTACCACCAGATGGCCACGGTGCCGCTGCGTGCCCTGGTCGACGCCGGGGCGCAGGTGGCCCTGGGCGCCGACGACCCGCTGCTGTTCCGTTCCCGCCTGGTCGACCAGTACGCCATCGCCCGTGACGTCCTCGGTTTCGACGACGCGGCGCTGGCGGGTCTCGCCCGTTCGTCGCTGCGTGCCTGCGCCGCCTCCGAGACGACCAAGGCTGGCGCCCTGGCCCGTGTCGACGCCTGGCTCACCACCCCGGCACCTGCCCTGGTCAGGCAACGCGGCCCGGCCCAGCCCGCTGCCACCCGGGTTGGCCCGTAGCCCGAAAGACCGCGAGCACGCCTGTCGCCGACGTGCGAACAACACCGCGTCGCACGCAGTTCGCACACGCACGGGCCACCGCAGCCCAGGGCGGCAGACCCAGGGCTGGTTGCGTGGATTGTCCTACTGTGCGGGCGTGTCGTTGCGTACACTGATCCGCGGCGATGAAAGGGAGTGTTGTGGACTACTCAGACCCGGGCTACGCGGCGTGGGCGGTGCAGAACCCCGTGACGACGGCAGAGGCCCTGGCGTACATCGCCCAGGCCCACCCCGATCTGCGCGACCGTGTGGTCACGCACCCCAACGCCTACCCGCAGCTGGTTGCCTGGGTCGCAGCGCAGTCGACGTCGGCGGCGCGCTCGCAGGCACCGCCGCCGCCTGCGTCGTCCAGCCAACCCTTCCGTCCGTCCGCGCCGCAGCATCCTGTCGCCGCAGGGCCGCAGAAGAAGAAAAAGAAGACGGGGCTCGTCGTCGGTCTGGTCGCAGGTGTCGCGGTCGTGGCGGGGGTCGTGGCGGGGCTGGGGTTCTTCGTCTTCGACTGGTTCGGCAGCACACCGCAGGCGCCGACATTGACGAAACCCCAGGCCGAGGCGTTGATCGGCAGCGAGTTCATGCGCGACGCGAACGGTGGGCGAGCCCCCTCCTTCTCCGACACGCATGTGGACCCCTCTTCGCTGGGTCACCTGGACGGCTGTCCTTCTCTGCGAGAGATGCTCGCTAACGCCGACCAGTGGTCGTCCAGCGCTGCCACTGTGCAGCGGTTCGAGAAGAACCTCTCACCCCAAGCGTTCTTCGACGCTGCCGGGCCGTGCGCGGCCTGGAACAACAACTCCGCCGCCGACTTCGCGGCCCTCTCGGTGCACGGGCAAGACGGCGGCTGGTGGATCACGGACGCCAACGACCGGTCGCTCGTCCTTGTCTACGGCAACGTCTGGCTGGCCTTTCCCGACCGTGGTCGCGACCCCGACGACAAGATCAAGTCGCTGTTCACAGAATTCCGTGCCGCAGTCACCGCAGCCGGTGATGGACCTGGGCCGTCCCCATCGCCAGGGTAAGGGCTCGTGGGTGCTAGAGCTCTGTCTTGCTCTCCTGCGTGAACGCTTTTCTCAGTTTTGAGCCCGATCCACGCAGCGACGAGACCCCGAAAGACTTGTCCAACGAATTCGTGGCAGCGGTCGACGCGGCGGTGCAGGGCGCTGCAAACACCCGGTTCCGGGCCTGGCAGCGTAGCCGCAGGTCGTAGGCTCACATGTCCTTCTGCACGGCTGGGCCGGTGCGTAGACTGTGTCACGGCGAGGAGAGGAGGTGGCCGTGGACTACTCAGACCCAGGCTATGCGGCATGGGCGCTGCAGAACCCTGCGACGACCCGGGAGGCCCTGGCGTACATCGCCCAGGCCCACCCTGGTCTGCGCGACCGTGTGGCCACGCACGCGAACGCCTATCCGCAGCTGGTTGCGTGGATCGCCGCGCAGTCCACGTCGTCTGCTCCGGCCCCGGTGCCGCAGCCCCACGGGCCAGCCTCGGCCCCCGCACAGCCCTACGGTTCGCCCCAGCCAGGCCACTACGGCAACCCGGCTCCCTACGACGCACCCACCGACTACGCACCTGGGCCCCAGCCTGGCGCCCCGCCCTACTACGGGCCAGGTGGGTACCCACCGCCGAAGAAGAAGACGGGGCTCGTCGTCGGTCTGGTCGGTGGCGCGGTGGTGCTCGTCGTCGCGGTGGCTGCCCTGGGAATCTTCGTCTTCGGCTGGTTCGGTGACGGTGGGAGCCCTTCGTCTGGCCCGGTCCTGACGAAGTCCCAGACAGAGGCTTTCCTCGACAGCGGGTTCATGCAGGACCTGTCCGGTGGCACCAGCGTGTCCAGCTACCGTTACGGGCACCGCGACAGCGTCGTCGGCGACGGCGCTTTCGAGTGCGAAGGACTGATGAGGCTGTCGGCTGGCTCGGACTCCTGGACCACGGGCGACCTGGCCCTCACACGTTTCCCGGACACCATCACACCCGACGCGGCCATCGAGGCAGAGAAAGGCTGCGAGGGGAGGTTGGCCGACGATCTCGACAGGATCAAGGTCCACAGCCAGGGCGGTGGCTGGTGGGTCAGAGACAACAACGACGGTTCCCTGACGCTGATCTACGGCAACCTCTGGCTGACGATGGAGGAGCCTGTCGCGGCCAGCGACAGCCAGCGCAACGACTTGTTCGCCAGCTTCGCGAAAGCAGCCGACGCAGCCGCGAAGCAGGACGGCTAAAAGCGAACGGTCCGGCGCGCTGCCCCAGCGCGCCGGACCGATCGGCGGATCGCTACTGGGCCTCGGCCAGCAGGGCCTGGATACGGCTGACGCCCTCGACCAGGTCGTCGTCGCCCAGGGCGTACGACATACGCAGGTACCCCGACGGTCCGAACGCTTCACCGGGCACCGCGGCGACCTCGACCTCGTCGAGGATCAGCGCGGCCAGCTCGACAGACGTCGTGGGGGTGGTTCCGCGGATCTGCTTGCCGAGCACACCGTCCACGCACGGGTAGGCGTAGAACGCACCCAGCGGGGTGGGGGTCTCGACGCCGTCGATGGCACTGAGCATGGAGACCATGGTGTGCCGACGCCGGTCGAATGCCTCGCGCATGGCGTGCACCGCGCTGAGGTCACCGTTCAGAGCGGCGATAGCCGCGTGCTGGGAGACGTTGGCGACGTTGCTCGTCAGGTGCGACTGGTAGTTCGTGGCGGCTTTGATGACGTCGGTGGGGCCGATCATCCATCCCACGCGCCAGCCGGTCATGGCGTAGGTCTTGGCCACACCGTTGACGACGATCGTCGTGTCGGCCATCTCGGGGACCGCCTTGACGACGGGGGTGAAAACTGCGTCGTCGTAGACCAGGTGCTCGTAGATCTCGTCAGTGATGATCCAGATCCCGTGCTCGAGCGCCCACTCGCCGATCGCCGCGGTCTGCTCGGGGGTGTACACACCGCCGGTCGGGTTGGACGGGGAGTTGAACAGCAGCGCCTTCGTCTTGGGCGTGCGGGCGGCTTCGAGCTGTTCGACGCTCACGGTGTACCCGGTCTCGGGGCCAGCGAGCACCTCGACAGTCACACCGCCAGCCAACCCGATGCACTCGGGGTAGGTGGTCCAGTACGGGGTGGGCAGCAGCACCTCGTCGCCGGGGTCGATGATCGTGGCGAACGCGGCGTACACAGCGTGTTTGCCACCGTTGGTGATCAGCACGTTGGCAGGTGAGACCTCGTAGCCGGAGTCGCGCAGCGTCTTGGCGGCGACGGCTTCTTTGAGGGCGGGCAGGCCGCCCGCGGGGGTGTAGCGGTGGTTGGCCGGCACGTACGCGGCGCGCACAGCAGCCTCGACGATGGCCTCCGGCGTGGGGAAGTCGGGTTCGCCGGCGCCGAACCCGATAACGGGACGACCAGCAGCTTTGAGCGCCTTGGCCTTGGCGTCGACGGCGAGGGTTGCGGACGGTGCTATCGCGCCGATCCGGGCAGAGATACGGGGACGGGAGGCAGCAGACGTGTTCACGGGACACATACTGGCAGATACGTGCCCTTCGTGCCGACACCCGCGGTTCGACCCACCGGCCCAACCTCGCGTACAGTGGCCCCGACGGTTGATGGCCGTCATGCTGAGGTGTGCCCATGCACAACCCAGCACCGGTCATCAGTCTCCAAGGGCAGTGGCGCAAGTGGTAGCGCAGCGGTCTCCAAAACCGCAGGTTGCAGGTTCGAGTCCTGTCTGCCCTGCGTGTCCGGCGTGGTCAGGCCGGCACCGACCCCCGGTGCGTTCGTGCGCGCCACTGGTCATCACGACGTGAGGAAGCAACGTGAACACTGCTGATGCGGATTCGGGTTCGCGCGAGCCTAAGCCTGCGAAGCGGTCCGGCGGCGTGTCGGACAAGGAACCGAAGCGTGTCGGGCCGGTCGGACGGGTGGTCCGGTTCGTGCGCGAGGTGGTCGCCGAGCTGAAGAAGGTCGTCCGGCCTACCCGGGCCGAGGTGATCACGTACACGTCTACGGTGCTGGTGTTCGTCGCAGTCGTCATGGGGTTTGTGCTCCTGGTCGACCTCGGGATCGGCAAGCTCACGTTCTGGGTGTTCGGGTAGCACCCGTACCTCCGTTAAGAAAGCAGGTCTGCAGTGACTGACCCCCAGCCCACCACGGCCGAGGCCACCGAGCCGTCGGTCCTGGTTGACGAGCCCGAGGCAGCCGTGGCCGACCCGTCCGACGAGCTGGTCCTCGACGAGCTCGCCATCGACGAGCCTGCCGACGAGCCCGTCGCTGACGAGGCCGCCGACGAGCCGGTCGCTGACAAGGCCGCCGACGAGCTTGCCGATGAGGACGATGAGCCGGTCGAGGCGGTCGACGACGAGCTCGCCGATGAGCCGGTCGACGAAGAAGTCGACGAAGAAGAAGTCGACGAAGAAGAAGTCGACGAAGAAGAAGTCGACGAAGAAGAAGTCGCTGACGAGGCTGCCGATGAGGCGCCTGACCCCGAGGACGACCCTGTCGCCGCCTACAAGGCCAAGCTGGCGACCATGGACGGCGACTGGTACGTCGTGCACTCCTACGCCGGGTACGAGAACAAGGTCAAGACGAACCTTGAGTCGCGTATCGGGTCGCTGAACATGGAGGAGTACATCTTCGGGGCTGAGGTCCCGATGGAAGAGGTCGTCGAGATCAAGAACTCCCAGCGCAAGCTGGTCAAGCGGGTGCGTATCCCTGGGTACGTCCTGGTGCGCATGATCTTGACCGACGAGTCGTGGGGCGCCGTGCGCCACACCCCGGGCGTGACCGGGTTCGTCGGGCACTCCCACCAGCCCGTGCCGCTGACCCTGGACGAGGTCTTCTCGATGCTCGCCCCGGCGTTGCAGACCAAGGCGCCGGAGAAGGCTGCACCGAAGAAGCAGGCCAAGGTCGAGGTCGACTTCGAGGTCGGCGAGTCGGTGACCGTCACCGACGGTGGTCCGTTCGACACGTTGCCGGCGACCATCTCTGAGATCAACGCCGAGAGCCAAAAGCTCAAGGTGCTCGTCTCGCTCTTCGGCCGGGAGACCCCGGTCGAGCTGTCTTTCGGCCAGGTCTCCAAGATCTGAGCCCACTGCAACCGGGTCATCGCCCACGGCGTCGGCCCACCAGAGAAACGGAAAAGCAATGCCCCCCAAGAAGAAGAAGGTCGCCGGGTACATCAAGCTCCAGATCCAGGCTGGCCAGGCCACCCCTGCGCCGCCGATCGGCCCTGCCCTGGGCCAGCACGGCGTGAACATCATGGAGTTCTGCAAGGCGTACAACGCGGCGACCGAGTCCCAGCGCGGCAACGTCATCCCGGTGGAGATCACCGTGTACGAGGACCGCTCGTTCACGTTCATCACCAAGACGTCGCCGGCCGCCGAGCTCGTCAAGAAAGCCGCAGGTGTGGCCAAGGGCTCGCCGACCCCGCACACCGAGAAGGTCGGTTCCATCACCGGCGACCAGGTGCGCGAGATCGCCGCCGCCAAGATGCCGGACCTCAACGCCAACGACATCGACGCGGCCGCCAAGATCATCGCCGGGACTGCCCGTTCCATGGGCATCACGGTGACCGACTAACCCACCCCCCTGTGGCAGGGCCAGCGCGGCCCAGACCACGACTGCTGAAGGAGAAAGCAGATGACCAAGCGCAGCAAGGCGTACAGAGCCGCCGCCGAGAAGATCGAACCCGGACGCCTGTACGCCCCCCTAGAAGCCGTCCGTCTGGTCAAGACGACGTCCGCGGTGAAGTTCGACCCGACTGTCGAGGTCGCCTTCCGCCTCGGGGTGGACCCCCGCAAGGCTGACCAGATGGTCCGCGGCACCGTCAACCTGCCGCACGGTACCGGCAAGACTGCCCGTGTCGTCGTCTTCGCCGTCGGCGAGCGTGCCGAGCAGGCCCGTGCCGCCGGTGCCGACGAGGTCGGCGGCGACGAGCTCATCGAGAAGGTCGCCGGCGGCTACACCGATTTTGACGCCGCCGTCGCCACCCCTGACCTCATGGGCAAAGTCGGACGCCTCGGCAAGGTCCTGGGTCCCCGCGGCCTCATGCCGAACCCCAAGACCGGCACCGTCACCATGGACGTGGCCAAAGCCGTCAACGACATCAAGGGCGGCAAGATCGAGTTCCGCGTCGACCGCCACTCGAACCTCAACTTCATCATCGGCAAAGCGTCTTTCTCCGACACCGCCCTCATCGAGAACTACGCCGCCGCCCTCGACGAGATCCTGCGCCTCAAACCAGCCTCGTCCAAAGGCCGCTACCTCCTCAAAGCGACCTTCGCCTCCACCATGGGCCCCGGCGTCCCCGTCGACCCCAACCGCCACCAACGCCTCCTGGAAGAAGAGGCAGCCTGAACCCGTCCTGCGTGTCCGTGTAAGTGATGGCCACGATGGCCGAGACGAGATGCGTCAGCGCCCCAGGACGGTGCGGCGAGAGTGGTCTGGGTCGCGTCGTTGGTGGATCACGGCGACGACGAAAACCTCGGACCCAACCACACGGTAGAACACGTTGTACGGAAAACTAGTGAGAACAACGCGACGGAAATCCTGGTAGACCAGGGGCCCTGCCAAAGGGAAAACGGTCAGGCGCCGGACGCACTTCTGAAAGTTGTCGAGCAGACGGGGTGTCAGCGACGCTTCGATTCCATCATAATAGTCAACGGCCGCGGCGAGGTCGGCTTTTGCTTCGTTCCGAATCCTCAGGCGGTAGACCAACGAGATCGCCCCTGCAACTCACGTTTGACTTCCTCCCACGACTGGCTCGCCCCTGGGTCGGCTTCCATCGCTGCGCGTCTCTCGTCAAGCATCCGACGGATGTCGTCGGTCAGCTCTTCGTGGCCAGAGAGTTCACCCTGGACATGTTCGCTGGTCATGTAGCCAGCCTACCCGATCGCGCCATGCTCCTGGCGAGGATGGTCAGCCATCCTGCGGGACAACGGTCCAGGCAGCCCGCAGTATTCGTCGCCCGGACCATGGACTGGGAGCAGCTCGCCCAGTGCACCCGCCGCAGGTCGTCGCCCTCGACGTACTCGCGCAGCGTGACGTCGTGAGGGTCCCAGTGCGGGGTCGGTCCTGGGCGACGGCATCTCCATGCCAGTAACAGTCGTTGCAGGACCTATCCTTGGTCATATGCGCTGGTTTGCCGTGATCATCGGGTTCGTCCTCGTCCTCACAGGGTGCTCGTCGAGCGGGTCTGACTCGTCCGAGCCACCAGCCCAGGACGATTCGGTCGACCTGTCGACGTTGCCGGTCGCCGACCCGTGGGCGCTGTTCCCACAAGCACCGCCAGACCCGGACCCGTTCGGTATCCCCACAGGTGAGGTGGCATACCCGGATGACGAGGACGGGATCGCCGTGTACGACGCACCCGACGGGACGCCATTCGCCGTGCTCCCCGTCGAGCCGTACAGGGTTCCCACGGGGTACCCAGTGGTCGCCCACAGCGGCGACTGGCTCCAGGTGATGCTCGTGGCACGGCGCGACCTTCCCAGCAAGGTCGGCCCCGACAAGGTCAACGCCGTGACCGGTTGGGTGTACGGGCCGGAGACGACCACCGACATGCTCGACACCCTCATCCAGGCCGACCTGACCGCCGGCACGGTGAGCATCATCACCAACGGCGAGGTCACGACCACCACCGAAGCCGGGTTCGGCAAACCGGAGACCCCGACCCCGCCCGAGCGTACGTTCGTCATGTCCATCACCGCCGAAGAGGGCGTCACCTACTCGCGCGTCTTCCTCTACCTCGGCTCACACTCACCCACGCTGGACATCTACAAAGACGGCCCAGCGCCGATCGCGATCCACGCCTACTCCACCCACAGCGGCTACATCTCTGACGGCTGTGTACGCATTCCCGACGACCAGCTCGACGCCTTCGCCGCCGTCCCCGTCGGCACCCCCGTAGTGTTCGTCACCTGACAGCCCGCGTCCGGGCGTTCGCCACCTCGAAGAGCACGGCGAAGGCGCCATGCAGGCGCGTGGGTCGAACGTGCTGGCTTGGCCGACGACATTGCTGCGTGCTTTCTGCACCGGCGCGGCGTGGAGGGGGAGAAGATGGGTGAGTGACGCGACAGTCCTCCTTGGCGCCTGTGGGCGCTGTTGACGACAAGTACTTCGCTGGGCTCGCCAAGATGGCCTGCCGGTTGGACTGGTCGGCCGAAAAGTTCGTCGACCTGCTGGTCGGACTGGACGACGAGCAGTCCGCGGCATTCCTGGCCTGGGCGGACGCAGGGCTGCAAGAGCTGGTCGATGCCCGCGACCACCAGAACCTGGTGACGCTCCAGGCCGCGACCAGGTTCTGGTGCAGCCCGAAGGTGACCACGTGCGTGCGGGCGATGACGCGGCGGGGGCTCACTGTCACCGGGGCGTCCGCGCCTGGGCTGCCACCACGGTTGGTGTTCACCAAGATGGTCCGCCAGGGGCCCGACTGGACCAGGCGCGTCATTGCTGGCGTTCTCAAACCGCGCACGGACGAGATCCCTTTCGGGGCGGTGCTCTCTGCGGTCGGACATTTCGACCTGCCTGTGCCTGACAGCGAACGGTTCGTCGTGATCTGGGCTGAGGCGTTCGCTGGTGTTCGGTGGTGGGATGACGTGCCTGGGGCTGGCTTGTGGCGGGTGGACGCTGACGGCCAGGTGGTCGGTCCCGAGGATTCCCGGGCTTTCTTCAGGCGTCTGGACCCGGACCGGGAGAGGTTCTTCTCCACCACGCCGCACCTGGAGCAGGTTGTGTGCCGGGTCGTCGGTTCGCCGACCGCGCTCCAGGCCGTGCACGGGTCAGAACCTGAGCCCACCTTCACAGGGCTGGTGACCGCAGCGGTGACCTCTGGAGGCATCGGGCGGCAGCCAGTGCTTGACGCGGTCCTCGACGCTCTGGACACCACCGGGTACCGGCCGGGGGCGCAGCGTGCGCTCGTCACCATTCTCGCTGGCCTGGACCTGACCACAGACGATGTCGCCACAGTTCTTCCCCGCATGGTCTCGCTGCTGGGCATCGCTCCGTCCACCGGCGCGACGATGCTGTGGGAGCACCTGGTGACCATGGAGCTCGCACCTCAAGACCTGCTGGAGATCGGCACCGTCCTGCTGTCGCGCAAGGAGAAGAAGCTGTGGGCGGCGCTGGTCGCCTACCTGGTGCGGGTGCCTGCGACCTCGCCACTGCTGGGCACCGCAGTCGAGCTGTGCACCCAGGCGGCGTCGCTCGACGACCGTGCCACAGCACGACGAGCCCAGAAGTTCGTCGAGCAGCATGCTTGCGACCAGGCGGTCCGCGATGACGCTCCCATCGACATGGGGGAGTGGACCGCCGGCCCCCCAGCCCAGTGGCGCACACTGTGGGACCTGCCTCCGGCCGTCGCCGTGACCGACATCCCACGGATGTTGGCCGGGGACATCGCCGCGCGCGAAGAGCCGTGGTGGTGGGCCGGTGACCCTCTTCCTGGGCTGGTCCGCGAATGCAGTGCCCGTCCTGCTGGGGGCACATACCTGTGCGTCCCGACGTACTCGGACTGGACGGTGTCGTTCGACGACTTGCTCGCCCGGGTCAAGGCTGCTCGCGACGAGGGCTACTGGCCCCACGACCTGGCCCAGGCCCTGCTGCGCCTGGAACCGACGGACCCAGCCCGGGCGGCCGAGCTCGACGGGCTCACCCTTCCTTGTGCCACCAAACCAGGGTTCCGCCTGTGGGTCACCAAAGGCCCCGACGGTGTCGGGCTTATCCGCACATGGGTCGCCGCCGGAGGGATAACCATTCCTGAGGCTGTGTTCGACGGACGCGGCGACGCGGTGCTGCCGGACCTCATGCTGCCGGTCGTCGTGCCTGGTGTGCCCGCCATGGGCCGCCTGACCGGCAACGAAGACAGCGAGCTGTCCGTGGCGATGGCTCCGCTCGCCGTCGAGCACATATGCTCTGCTGCCCAAGCCACCCACACCAAGGCACTGAACTACCACTGGCGGTACCGCCCCCACACCCCCGGCGCGCTGGCCGTCGACCAACGCCACATCGCGCGGACCCACGGCCCGTTCGGCCGCGCGACGTACACCTACCTCGCTCTGCACTTCGCCGTCGTCGACGGCACGGCCGTCGACGACGTCATCGACCTGGCCCTCCAGGGCCGCTTCGACCCTCACCAGTTCATCGAGGCCCTGCGCCACCTCATGGCACTGCCACCCACGGTCGAGTCCGGTTTCTCCCTGGTCCGCGTTGCCGCCCGCTGTGACCAGGCAGCCCAGGCCGGAGCCCTCGCCGGGATCTGGCCGGTCGTGACCGCGATGGCTGTCACCGCTGTGATCAGCCCCAAGATCCCCACCGGCACCCTGGACATCGTGCGTGTCGGCACCGCGTACGCTCCCACAGCCAGCGCCCACCTACCGGCTGACGAAGTCCTCCCACCCGAGGTCCGCACCTTCGCCGCGTCCAAGAGCACAAGCAAGGCCGCCCTAGAAGCCCGCGCCTGGGTCTCCAGGGCTACATAGGTCTCCGCCCAGCACCAGGGGCGCCCTACGACGAGCTGCGCCCAGTGCTGATGGTTGCGGTGTGCGGGTTCGTGCTGTTCGACCAGCTCGACGTCTTCACTGCCGTCCCCGTCGGCACCCACGACAGGTCCGTGGACGACTCCAGCGTGGCTGGCGGCTTTCCCGGCGTGGTCTTCGTCACCTGACAGCCTGCTCGCGTGGTCGATGGGGGTGACAACAGCAGGCAGTCGGGCGGTCGTTGACGGCGCGGGAGGAAGATCAAGTCATACAGGTCGCGCAGGCTCGATGCCCGAACCGTGCCGCCAGTTCCCGGTCGGCCAAGAAGGTCCTGCTTCGATCTCTTTCCGGACGGCGCGCAGGCGTGCCAGCGCGGTCTTGCCTCCGCGCTGGTGTGCTGCGAGGTCTTCGACGGTGTTCCAGTCGCCACGTTGCAGCAGCAGCCCGATAGTTTCGCAGGCGTCCTCCTGGTCTGCCTCGCGCACGCGCGCGAGGTCGAGGACGGTCTGTTCCGCAGTGGTGACGAGCATCGGACCGAGCTCGGTCCTCACTGTGGTGAAGGCGAGCTCGTCGAGGTCGCGAGGCACGAACTGCACAACGCCATAACGCCTGTCGATGAGCCGGACGTCGCGGTGTCGACGTGGAGCGGCCAACACGGCGCAAGCCCGTGCACGGTGCAGCGCCCGGTGGAGGCGCGCGGCGGTCAGGCCCATGGCGGCGACCTGTTCTCCGGGGAACAGTGCTGTACCCACAGCGCCGGCGGCGGCTTCGAAGGCTGGGCGCCAGCGCATCGGGTCGTAGGCGTCGTCGGGGACGGCGACGAAGACCCCACGAGCCACCTTGTGGACCTCGCCCTTGCGCGCCTTGTACGCGAGCACCGCGCGCGGGTTCGTGTACACCCCTTCGAGATCAGCAGGCTTGACGGCGCGCATGGGCCGGGTGGCGATCCTTGCGCGCTGTAACATGCACGTATCGTAGCATTATTTGCTACGAAGTGTACAAATATTGTCCGTGGATCGACGGTTGCGCGTCCCCGGGTGAGCGTCGTGAGGGTCGGTCGGTCTGAGGGCGCAGGCGGGGTGCCGCGCAAGGCGAGGGTCCAAAACTGCTGGTCGACGGTCCGGACGCCTCGTGCTGGGCAGATCAGGTGGGTAGACGGTCCCAGTAGGCCAGGTGGGTGCGGTGCAGCCAGCCGTCGACCCAGGTGCGGTCGGGCTGGGTGGGGACGGTTGTGGTGGTGGCCAGGGTGGACAGCTGGTCCTCGGCGTTGGCGATGCGGGCGAGGACCTCGTCGAGCGGCACGTCTCCGTGGCGCACCGAGCGCAGGTAGGAGCGGTCGGGTTCAGGCACGGGCAAGGTGATGCGACCGGTGGTGAGCAGCTCGACGCCCTGGATGCCCAGGCGCAGGGCGTGCATGGCGTACTTGGTGTCGTACCCGTGGGCCGCGACAAGCTCGGGACGGTTCGTGTGCGCGCCGACCTGCCCGGTCATGGCCGCCTGCTGGGCGCGCAGGTACCCCAAGAACCGGGCCGCGGCCTGGGCGGAGACGAACCGGTCAGCATGCTCCACGAGCTCAGCCCCAGCTTCGTCGCGGAACACCACCTCAGCGTCGGGCACGAACAGCAGCAGCAAGACGGTGGGGTTGCCGTCCAGGGCGAGCCGGGCCCACTTGCGGGCCGAGTAGATGATGACGTCGAGGTCCCCGGCGCCTGACCGGTTGGCGGTGCCACCAGCGCGGTCCCAGGCGGTGTGGCGTTCGTACTGCTCGAACGGGACCGTCCGGGACTGGGCACCGGTCCCGGCCGGGACCCGGGCCAGGCCCGTGACGAACGCGGGCGGTTCCAGGCAGATCCCCATCTCGTCGCGGTCGTCCTGCCCGCCGACGCTCGTCCCGTGCACCCCCGACCCGACCTGCGCCCGCAGCACCAGCCCCTGCTCGGCGATCCGCCGGGCCTCTTCGGACGCGTGCGGGTGGCCGAACCCCGCAGGCAGCGTCCGGTCCCCGTCGATCACCACAACCATGCCAGTCACCGTACGCCCGTCGTCCACACGGTCCACTCCAATACGTCCAGACAGGTAGGCGGACCCACCTTGTGACAGGTTCTGGCGGTGGGGATCGCCTGGCGGCAGGACATGTTCGAGCCGTTCAAGTCCCAGCACCCGGCCGCTGCCCTCGGTGCGGGTCGGGAGTTATCCACAGGGGGCACGTCGGTTGCTGGCACATACGGCAGGGTAGGTGGTATGGCTGTTCGTCCGGGGGCACGAGCCTTGACACCTCACCCACCACCTGAGCTGGTCCTCGCGCGGGACCACCTCGGGCCAGCACTGGCGTCCGCGGTCCGCACAGGGACGCTCGAACGTGTCGCGCGTGGCGCCTACCTGCTCCGCACACCCGAGCGGGACCCGTGCGACATCGCCCTGGCGCGGATCGCCGCCACACACCGGCGGCTGCAGGTGCCCCACTGGTTCAGCCACGAGTCGGCTGCCCTGCTGTGGGGGTGGCCACTGTGGCAGACCCCCTCACACACCCATGTGTACACCACCGCCCGGACAGGCGCCGGCGGTGACCCGCTCGTGCGCCGGCACCGTGGCCAGGTGCCGGACGGGCTGACGACGCAGGTCAACGGCTTGCCGTTGACCACCGGGGCGCTGACCGCCGCCGACTGTTTGCGGACCTTGCCACCCTTGGACGCCATGGTCGTCCTCGACGCCGCGTTGCGTTGCGGCGTGGACCGCAACGACATCTGCGCGATCCTCGAGGCTGCTGTTGGTCGGGGGGTGCGCTGGGCACGGCTGCGCCTGGCCCACGGCGATGGTGGTGCGGAGTCTGCCCGCGAGACCGCGACCCGTCTGGCCCTGCTCCGCGCCGGGGCTCCGACCCCCCAGACCCAGGTTCGCGTCGACACGGCGTCTGGCACCTACTGGGCAGACCTCGGCATCGTCGAGTGGCGTCTGCTCATCGAGTACGACGGCCGCGCGAAGTACACCTGCCCTGATGACATCTACACCGAAAAGCTCCGCCAGGACGCCATCACCGCCGCCGGCTACCGCATGATCCGCGCCACCGCCCGCACCCCCTTGGACACCGTCGCAACCCACGCCCTCACCTACGCCCCACCCGGGTTCCACCCGATCTGCCGCCCCGAGCTGAACGCATGACGACGGGTTGCACATCGAGGGCAGCGGTTCGACGCGAGGGAAGCGGTTCGAACTGCTGCCGTCGATGCGAACCGTGGCTCTCGATGGCGTGAGGCTCGCGAGAGATACACAGGGGTGACCACCCGCTTGTCTTCCTGCCCGTCCTGTGTGGACTTGCTGTCTCGTCTGGTCACCACTCGTCCCAGCGTGGGGCGTCGCCTGGGCGCTCGACTGGCAAGATGTCCAAGGGGTCGGTGAACCGCACCCCTGCCTCGGTGAGGATCCGGGTGGCCTCGCGCAGCTCGATACCCAGCTTCAGGGCCCCGGCGAGGACGAAACGGGCGGGCAGGCGCTCGTCGTGCTCCGGTGGTGGAAGCTGGAGTTGGTCTCCCAGCAGCACCCTCAGTGGCTTGTCGACGCGGCGGGGCAGTGGGGCCTCGCCGGGAACCACGACGAAACCAAGCTGGGCCAGGCGCCGCACCACCGTTTCGGAGGTCATTGTGAAGCAGCTGGCCAGGGACAAGATGGTGACACGTCCCAGTGCCTGGCGGATGTCGTACGCCGACGCCAGTCGGCGCTCGAGCTTGTCCGACAGCTCAGGGACCGCCCCGACCAGAGGCCAGCCCAGCTCGGCGGCCTGGTCCGCGATCCCCAGGGCTCGGCCACGGGCTGTCTTGATGACGCGGGGACCGCAGATCACACCCACGGGCCACGGCTCGTGGTGCCGCTGGGCGAAGCCCCACTCACCAGGCTGCGGAGAAGGTGTACTTGACGCCGGCGCGCAGTGATACCCCAGCTGGTGCAGGCGCTCAGCAGTGGCTGCCAGAGGCCAGCGGAGCCGGATGGCGGCGGCGCAGACGTGGGTGAGCGGCACAGGTGTGGTGTGGTCGAGGTAGGGCCTCGTGCGGTTCAGGCCGCGTGAGAGCAGGACGTCATCGTCAGTGTCATCGGTGACGGTGAAGCCGGCCGCCAGGTAGTAGGCCCTCAGGTCGTCGACGGGGCGCCCAACCCTGCGGGCGGCGTCGGCCAGGAAACGTGGGGTGATCGCCTGCCTGGGCGTCAACCAGGGGGCACGGGAGTCCAGGTCACGCGCCTGCAGCAGCCTGTCTTCGCCAGCGGGCGTGCGGGCTGTGAGCGTGAACCCGTAGGCGTGCACCCGCGCCTCGACATCGGCGACCGGCAGGTTCACGTGCGACGCGATCGCCTGCGCGTCGATCGGCCGTGCCCGGTCTCGCCAGTCATGCAGCAAAAAGATCTTCGCGTCGGCGCGGGCTGTGTCGATGTCTTCGGGCAGGGATGGCACGTCATAACCCAGACGAGTCAGTTCCGCGGCGACATCTGCTAGCGGACGTTGACTGGCGTCGGCCGCAGCCACCATCTGATCCACCGACACAAGTCGGTCAGGAGGCAGCCAGGGCGGCTGCGAGTCGCGGCCCATGGAGGCGATCAGCCGACCGAAGGCGTCGACCGGCACCAGGCTGGACGGGTCGGGCACAACCAGACCAAGCCGCCCAGCGCGCTGGACGACCAGCTGCGGCGAGACCTGGAGCCGCGCGGCGAGCAGCGCCACATCGAGCGAACCAACCGGCGTGTTCTCGTCCAGCGACCTCGCCGGTGTGTCTTCGAGGCTGTGGTGGCGCAGGACGTCGAGCAGCCGTGCGTCGAGTTCGTCGGGCTCGGGGGTGTCTGCCACGTCGTAGCCCAGCTGTCGCAACCGGGAGACCACCTGCGTGGCTGGTCGTCGCATCTGGACAGTGGCACAGGCGATGTGCGGCGCCGACGGCGGCCCTGCCAGGTACCCGCGGTAGTCCCCGCACGCGGGTCCCAGGTCGACGTCCAGGTGCGAGGTCAGCAGCACAGAGTCTGAGGGCAGCGCTGGCTGTACGCGCCAATGGGTCACGTCAATACCCAGGTGCGGCACGGCGCCTGCTGCCAGGAGCGCGCTCAGGTGCCAGCCTTCGACCGCCGTCTTGGGTTGCCGCACGCCGGTGCGGGTCACGTCGGCGAAGGCGTTGTCGTCGTCGGCCGCCACGCCGGTGCGGGCCAGGTCGACCGTGCCGGTCCAGTGCTGGGCGACCTCCGGCTGGTACGGCCATGGCCCGGCCGCGCTGCGCGCCTGGTACAGCGCGTCGGCGACCTCCGGTTCGGTGTTCGCCAGCTGCAGCAACCAGTACGGCCGCAGCAGGTTGTCGCCGCTGTTGACCAGCGCGGGGACGGCGTCAAGCAGCAGCGCCGAGACGGCCGCCGCATCGTGGGAGATCATCTCGGTGCGGTCGACGGTGAGGAGCGGTGCGTGCTCGGCCTCGAGGTTGACCACCACGCAGTCCTTGGCTTGCCCAGCCCACAGACCGTCAGCCAGGACGCCACCATCTTCGTAATGGGAGACGAACCACACGCGGGTGGTCCCGTCGCTGCCCGGCGCGGCCACCCGTGGGGTCTCGTGGCTGGTTCTCAGCGCAGTCGACGTGGTGTCGAGCACACCGGGGGCCCAGCGGTGCTGCACTTGGTGCACATGGTCGTCGGCGGTCAGCTCGTAGGGGGCGACGACTACGACAGAGCGCAGCTCGTCGACGCATGACTGGTCGACGCCCGCCCGCAACCTCAGCCGCACCGTGGTGCCTGGGGTGGTGCCGGGGCCCAGGTCTTGGATGCGGAAGTAGGCGCCGGCTGCCGGG